>ENA-ORRH01000371-ORRH01000371.1-human-gut-metagenome-genome-assembly--contig:-NODE-371-length-38078-cov-20.7186_pt1 | contig 38078 bp, 29 predicted proteins | sample MGYA00242173_ERZ509130 | MGnify/ENA primary metagenome ERZ509130 (study PRJEB26280, sample SAMEA2338633) | human gut metagenome | biome: human gut; feature: human-associated habitat; material: faeces... | reverse complement strand
GGGCGTCACTAACGAACGTGCTTTGACCCAGGGTGTCGCTTCGCTTGCCCTGGGCTATGCGCTCCATTGGGCTTTCAGCCCGCCCTTACTAAATCCGAAACTTCAGTAAGATAACGATAGGTCAACAAATGCTTTCCTCTATAAAAACCAAATATCATTTCCTCGGCAAAGGTAACATGTATCTTCTTGTACGTTGTACTTGAGCCTCAAATCACGCATTTCCTTAAGTTGGGTTGTCAAAATGCCAAGAACTTGTTCTAAAATATCGCCCGTGCTACTCAGAATACACAAATAAATGCTACCTTTGTGCACGTCAAGTCCGCATACAATTCTCATAAGCCTAACTTTTGAGGTTAAACATTTACAAATCGAATTTATATGTAAATAAGCGAATTAAGGAAATAACAATCTCATTACTAATATTCATTATGAAGAAACTTCTTTTATTTATTGTTCTCCTCGCGGGGGCACTTTCGGCACATGCACAGTTTGACCAAGGTACCAAATATGTAGGTACGTCTCTCTCTGGCCTCGGATTGTCTTATAGCTCAAGCGAAAAGTTTCGTTTTGGTGTTGAAGCGACGGCTGGTTACTTCGTGTCAGACTGTCTTATGCTTCGTGGCAATATTAGCTATGACCACACTCGCAAAATAAATGATGTCGCAGTGGGCGCAGGTGTTCGTTATTACTTCGACCAGTGTGGCGTGTTTATGGGTGCAGGTGCAGAGTATGTACATTTTACTCCTAAAAGCAATGATGTGCAGATTCCCTTGGAGGTGGGTTATGCCTTCTTTATAAATCGCTTCATTACAATCGAGCCTTCCGTATATTATAAAATGTCGCTCGATAGTTTCTCACAGAAAAGTACAGTAGGCTTGCGTATTGGATTAGGATTCTACTTCTAACTCATACCAATTACGCTTACTTCCAACCTATCTATCAATGAATCACTCCTTATTATATATAAAGGAGAGGTACATATATATAATAGGAGCATAACACTAAAATGACAGAGATATCAACTTTAGGAGAATTTGGACTAATAGATCGCCTCACTGATGGGATGAAGATGCAAAACGTATCTACCCTTCGCGGAGTAGGCGATGATTGTGCCGTATTGAAATATAGTGCCGATCCATCGGACGACCGACGTGTACTAGTCACTACGGATATGTTGATGGAAGGGATTCATTTCGACCTTACCTACACTCCCCTCAAGCATCTGGGTTATAAGGCTGCGATGGTCAACTTTTCTGATGTGTATGCCATGAACGGGAAGCCTCGTCAATTACTCGTGAGCCTCGCTGTGGGGCGACGTTTCAAGGTAGAACACATGGACGAGCTCTATGCTGGCATCCGTTTAGCTTGTGAGCGCCACGGTGTAGATATCGTGGGAGGAGATACAACTTCTTCACTCACAGGATTGGCCATTAGTATTACTTGTATCGGAGAAGCTAAGGCAGATGAAATCGTATACCGCTCAGGAGCACAAAATACAGATTTGCTCTGTGTGAGCGGCAACCTCGGCGCAGCTTATATGGGGTTGCAACTGATGGAGCGCGAGAAGCGAGTATTTGAATCGCAGAAGGGCAATGTTGAAACGGCTGCTCAGCCCGACTTCTCAGGTCGCGAATATCTGATAGAGCGTTTCCTTAAGCCCGAGGCTCGTCGCGATATCATCAAGCGTTTACACGAAGCGGGCATACGTCCCACTGCAATGATGGATATCAGCGATGGACTTTCGTCAGAAGCCATGCATATATGCAAACAGAGTCAGGCAGGATGTCGTATTTATGAGGAACATATCCCCATAGATTATCAAACCGCAGTGACTGCCGAAGAGTTCAACTTCAACGTATATACAGCCGCTCTCAACGGAGGGGAGGATTATGAACTGCTTTTCACTGTTCCTCTGGCCGACTATGAACGCATCAAGGCTGTAGAAGACGTCAAGGTAATTGGTCATATCACTCCAGCCGAGGAAGGAACTATGCTCTGCACTCGTGATGGCAATACTTTTGCCCTCAAAGCGCAAGGATGGAATCCTCTGGCGGAGAAAACTGACGACTAAAATTTATCGTATTTCCCCTTACTGGTAGTCTCGTTGCTTCTTCACAACGGAACAAAACTCACGTTGCAGGCTATCTTCATTGTTAGATGAACAATGAGGGTAGCCTGCAATGTTTTGTATACTTTTTCATAGGAAAGAGGAATAAATGTGCGTAAATATGCAATTAATGCGCGTTTTGCTTGCTTATGTCAATTAAAATAGCGAATATTGCAGTCACATTATTAGAATCTAAACTATTTCACAAGCAAAAAGAAAGCCTATGCTACGTATAGCAATCCAAGCAAAAGGACGATTAAACGAAGATACCATGGCGCTGCTCGCCGATGCGGGCATTGATGTGGCACAGAGCAAACGCAAACTGGTGGCCCGTGCAAAGGGCTTCCCCATTGAAGTACTTTACCTGCGCGATGATGATATACCTCAAGCAGTCCACATGGGCGTGGCCGATGTGGGTATTGTAGGTCTAAATGAAGTAGCAGAACGCGGCATGGATGTGACGGAAGTGATGAAGTTGGGCTTCGGAGCTTGTCGTATTTCCCTAGCTGTTCCTCGTGAGGTGGACTACACGGGTGTGGAATGGTTTGATGGTCGTTGTGTGGCTACCTCTTATCCGCATGTATTGAAAAACTTCTTTGCCGAGAAGGGCATCCATGCCGACATTCACGAGATCGCAGGCAGCGTAGAGATTGCTCCAGCAGTGGGATTGGCTGATGCTATTTTCGATATCGTATCGTCGGGAGGCACATTAGTACAGAATGGTCTTCGTGAGGTAGAGGAGGTGTTCTATAGTCAAGCCGCACTTGTTGCTACTCCCGGGCTTTCTCCCGAAAAGATGGCAGAGGTAGAGAAACTCAAATTCCGTTTTAGTTCCATTGTGAATAGCCGTGGCTACAAGTACGTGTTGATGAATATCCCTACAGACCTCGTGGAAGCCGCTGTAGAGTTGCTCCCTGCTATGCGTTCGCCCACCATCTTGCCTCTAGCAGCTGAAGGTTGGTGCTCCATGCACGTAGTGATTCCCGAAGATGTGCTTTGGGAGAAAGTGGAAAGCCTTAAACAACTTGGCGCTGAGGGAATCCTAGTGCTTAATCTGGAAAATATGATTCCTTAATAGGGAAAGTATTGAGCAAATAGAGGTAACTTTTGGGGATTGAACGAAAGTAATAAAAGCCTTGTTTGCTCACTCTGCGAATATTCCCTTCAAAAACCTTAAAGGGTAGTTCTATAAATTCTGAAATTTATGGTACCCATCATCAGAATTTATAGAACCACCCTAAAAACATACATATATAATAAGAATGGAAATCATCAAGCAAGCCAACGAAGGAAGTTGGGAGAAACTTTGCGAACGCAATGTACCCAACGACGAGCAAGTGATAGAAAGTGTGCAAACGATCGTCAGCGAAGTGCAACATCATGGCGATGAAGCATTGCGCCGCTATGCTCTCGAATTCGACCATGCTACGCTCGGTGCTCTCGAACTGAGTGCTGAGGAACGTGCCGAGGCCGAGCAGCATGTGAGTGAGGAGGTGAAACAAGCTATCCATCATGCACTGCATAATATCACAGCTTTCCATCAGGCTCAGTTGCCCCATACGGTAGAGGTAGAGACTCAACCCGGTGTGCGTTGCTTGCAGAAGGCGGTTCCCATTCAGCGAGTAGGTCTTTATATTCCAGGTGGTCGTGCACCGTTATTCTCTACGGTGTTGATGCTTGCTGCACCTGCGCGTATTGCGGAATGTCCTGAAGTGGTGCTCTGTACACCGCAAGGAGCTGATGGTCATATAGCGCCTGAAATCATCTATGCTGCCAATGCATGTAAGGTAGATCATATTTATCGTGTGGGTGGTGCTCAAGCTATTGCAGCTATGGCCTATGGCACGGAGAGTATACCGCGGGTAGACAAAATTTTCGGTCCCGGCAATCGTTTTGTGACGCATGCTAAGCAGATGGTAAGCACCACTACGGCCATAGATATGCCTGCAGGTCCATCGGAAGTGCTTGTTATGGCCGATCATACGGCAAGGCCCGATTATGTGGCAGCCGATATGCTTTCGCAAGCAGAGCATGGCCCCGACAGCCAAGCTATCTTGGTGTGTCAGAGTGAAGCGTTTGCACAGCAGGTGGCAAGTGAAGTAGAACGGCAAACTGCACTCCTTCCCCGCAAAGAATTGGTGGAGAAGAGTTTAAGTCATAGTCGCATCCTTGTCTTTGAAAGTCGTGAGCAGATGACGGCTTTCTCTAATGCCTACGCTCCCGAGCACCTCATCATCTCGATGGAAAATCCCTGGCAAATAGCCGAACACATCACCGCAGCGGGCAGTGTATTCCTTGGCAATTATTCTCCAGAATCAGCGGGCGACTACGCTTCGGGCACCAATCATACACTCCCCACAAGCGGTTGGGCTCGTTCGTACAGCGGCGTGAATATCGACAGCTTTATGCGTAAAATCACGTTTCAAGAACTCACTCAAGAGGGGTTGCAATCGCTGAGCCCCACCATTGTGAGTATGGCAGAAGCTGAAGGGCTTCATGCCCATGCACAGGCAGTGAGAGTAAGAGCTTAATTTGCAAGAGAGAGCAATGCTTATCTTGGCATATCCTTGAAAGAAACCTATGACAACAGATAAAGACCTATACATTCGTCCCAACATAGCGCAGCTCGAACCTTATTCCACAGCACGCGATGAATATAAAGGAGGCGACATTTCCGTGTGGCTCGATGCCAACGAAAGCCCATACGATAATGGTGTGAACCGATATCCCGACCCTCATCAGAAAGCGTTAAAGCAGCAAATCGCAAAGATGAAAGGTGTAAGTACCAATCAGCTATTTGTAGGTAATGGCAGTGATGAGGCCATTGACTTATGCTTTCGCATATTCTGTGAGCCAGGGTTGGACAATGTGGTGAGCATTAGTCCCACTTACGGCATGTACAGTGTGGCTGCAGCAATTAATAATATAAGCGTGCGTGAAGTTCCGCTCAGTAAAGACGACTATCTTCTGTCCACTTCGGCAATGCTCGCTGCTGCCGATGAGCATACACGCCTCATGTGGATATGTTCGCCCAACAACCCTACGGGAAATGCATTCCCGCAGAGTCAGCTTGAAACTCTAGCAGAGCAATTTCAAGGTGTGCTAGTGGTCGACGAGGCTTATGCTGACTTCTCTTCGGAGAAAAGCATGCTAAGCGTGATAGACAAACACCCCAACATGATTGTCCTTCAGACGCTGAGTAAAGCTTGGGGTATGGCAGGCCTTCGTCTTGGGTTAGCTTTTGCTTCGCCACGTATTGCCGAACTTTTTGCTCGTGTGAAATATCCCTACAATGTCAATGCTCCCACGCAGCAAGATGTAATACATCGCTTACAGACGGAGCCTCACGATGCCCACGTGGCCGAAATTATTGCACAGCGCGAATGGTTAGCTCAACAGCTCCCTACGCTTCCTTGTGTGAAACGAGTTTATCCCTCTGATGCGAATTTCCTTTTGGTCAAGGTGACGAATCCCGATGCGCTCTATACGCGCCTTGTGAGTCGGGGCATCATTGTGCGCAATCGCAACCGAGTGAAAGGTTGCGAGGGCTGCTTGAGAATCACGGTGGGCACACCGGAGCAGAATCGAGAGGTGGTGGAAGCCATGGTAGAGAAAGACTAACATTTCCTCTTTACGATTTGCCATATATCTTTTTAGCATCCTTAATCGTATGAAAAAACTCCTTTTTATAGATCGTGACGGAACCATCATTCGTGAGCCCGCCGACTTCCAAATAGATTCGCTTGAAAAACTTGAGTTTGTGCCAGGGGCGATTAGTGCCCTACGACAGTTGATGGACACTGATTATGTGCCCCTTCTGGTGAGTAATCAAGATGGGCTTGGCACGGATAGTTTTCCCGAAAATACATTCTGGCCTGCCCACAACAAAATGATTCAGACACTTGAGGGGGAAGGTATACACTTCGCAGCGCAACACATTGATCGCACTTTTGAACACGAGCATGCTCCCACGCGTAAACCTGGTACGGCAATGCTTACCCAATATATGACGCCAGAGTACGACCTAAAGCACTCTTACGTGATAGGAGATCGAGCCACCGATGTGCAGTTGGCCGTAAATCTTGGTTGCCAAGCCATCCTATTGCAGTCTGCTGCAGAAGCAGAAAGAATGCTTACCGAGGAGCAGCGTTCCGCACTCGCCCTAGCCACTACCGATTGGAGTGTTATAGCCGAGTGGGTGCGAGCTACTCAGCGTTGCGCCACTATTGCTCGAAAAACGGCTGAGACCGACATTCACGTGGAAGTAGACCTCGACGGACACGGCACAACGCAGATTTCTACGGGGCTTCACTTCTTCGACCACATGTTAGCCCAGCTTCCTCATCACGCAGGCATCTCCCTACTGTGTATCTGTAAGGGCGACCTTGAAGTTGATGAACATCACACCATGGAAGATGTGGCTATTGCTGTGGGCGAAGCTCTGCGTCAAGCCCTGGGTGATAAGCGTGGCATTGAACGCTATGGATTCGTGCTCCCCATGGACGAATGCGACGCCCTAGTAACGCTCGATTTCGGTGGACGAATAGATTTCCAATGGAACGTCAGCTTTACTCGTGAATACGTGGGCGATACACCTACAGAAATGTTCAAACACGTGTTTCAGTCGCTAGCCTCGGCCATGCAGTGCAACCTCCACATTGAGGCTCGTGGCGAAAACAATCATCACCTAATAGAAGCTGTGTTTAAAGCCTTCGCGCGTGCTTTGCGCCAGGCCATCCGACGCAATGTATTCAGTTACGAACTTCCTAGTAGCAAAGGCTTATTATGATAGCAATCATCGATTATAAAATGGGCAATCTCCGCTCGGTGGAGAATGCTCTCAGCCGGCTTGGAGCCTTGTATGAGGTGACGGCCGATGCTGCCACCATTCAACATGCAGAGCGTGTGCTATTGCCTGGAGTAGGCAACTGTGCTGAGGCTATGCACAATCTGCGTGAGAGTGGCCTTATTCCTGTAATACGTCAGTTGCGTCAGCCCGTGCTTGGCATTTGCGTGGGCTTGCAAGTGATGTGTCGCGACTCGGAAGAAGGTGCTAGCAATGTCTCCGAGGGTGGTTTTACGCCGTGTATGAATATATTCGATTCTCATGTGCGTCGGTTTCCCACTACTCCCGAAGCCAAAGTTCCCCACATGGGGTGGAACACTTTGGGCAACCTCGAAAAGAAACTCTTCGATGGGCTTCATAGCGGCGATTCTGTCTACTATGTTCACTCCTTTTATCCCACACTCTGTCCCGACACAATTGCCACTACGCGTCATGGCTCCGTGCTTTTTAGCGCTGCGCTCAAGTATGAACAATTCTATGGTACGCAATTTCATCCCGAAAAAAGCGGCGATGTGGGCGAACGTATTCTTAAAAATTTCCTCAGCTTATGGTGATTCTTCCCGCCATCGACCTCATAGGCGGACGCTGCGTGCGTCTGTCGCAAGGCGATTATGAGCAAAAAAAACAATACGATGCCTCGCCGCTAGAGATGGTAGAGGCTTATGCTCGTCATGGATTGCAGCGTATTCACGTGGTCGACCTCGATGGAGCCAAAGCCTCACATCCAGAAAATCTCGATGTGTTGCGTCAAATAGCATCCGTACCTGGTGTTGAGATAGAGTGGGGTGGAGGCATTAAGAGTACTGAAGCCTTAGAACAGGTGTTTGAGGCAGGTGCCCGTTATGCCGTAGTAGGTAGCGTGGCTGCTCGTCAACCCGAGCTTTTTGAAACTTGGCTTCAAGAGTTCGGTCCAGAACGCATGGTGCTTGGTGCCGATGTAAAAGGTGGTCGCGTATCGGTAAACGGATGGCAAGAGGAGGTAAACCTAAGTATCGACCAACTCATCGACCGCTTCTTGCCCCTCGGATTAAACCAAGTAATCTGCACTGAAATATCGCGCGATGGTATGCTGCAAGGCCCTGCTACCAATCTCTACGTAAGGCTTCAAGAGAAATACCCCATGGTGGATATCACCGTATCGGGAGGAATTTCCTCGTGTGCCGACATTGACGAACTGCGTCAGCTTGGTCTCCGTAAGGTAATTGTGGGAAAGGCCATTTATGAAGGACGCATCAAACTTGAAGAACTATGCTGAGCAAACGAATCATTCCTTGCCTAGACGTGAAAGAAGGGCGTACTGTGAAGGGAATACATTTTGAAGACTTGCAAGATGTGGGCGATGCCGTGGAACTTGGTCAGCACTATGCCCGAACGGGAGCTGACGAACTTGTATATCTTGATATTAGTGCCACACGTGAAGGTCGCCACACTTTTACGCAACTTGTGAGCCGCATAGCCGATGGTATCAACATCCCCTTTACTGTGGGTGGAGGCATATCTACCATCGACGATGCTGCGCGTCTGCTTGATGCAGGTGCCGATAAAGTGAGTATTAACAGCGCGGCCATAGCCCATCCCGACCTAATAGACCAAATCGCCACACGCTATGGTTCGCAGTTTGTGGTGGTGGCCGTTGATGCGCGCCACGAATCCCTTCCTAAGAATGCTGATGAGGCCATGGCTCATTGGACGGTGTGTACCCATGGTGGAACGCAGCTCACCTCTCGCGAACTCTTTGAATGGACGCACGAGGCGCAAGAGCGTGGTGCGGGTGAAATACTCTTTACCTCGATGAACCACGATGGTACGCGTCATGGTTATCCTTGCACCACTTTTGCGCGATTAGCCTCTCACTTGCGCATCCCCATCATTGCTTCGGGCGGTGCTGGTTGTGCCGACGATATTGCCCATGTGCTAGCCGAAGGCCGTGCTGATGCTGCCTTAGCTGCTAGTATCTTCCATTATGGCGAGATAACCATTCCGCAACTGAAGGAGGAACTGCTGCGGCAGGGAATACAAGTTAGGAAGTATTAAGTGTAAAGTATCTGAAATGCTCAATTTTGATCAACTGAATTTATCCAAATGCGCCGATGGGTTGTTGCCCGTAGTGGTGCAAGATGCTACCACCCTGCGTGTACTCATGCTGGGATACATGAATCGTGAAGCCTTTGAGAAGACACAAGCCGAGGGACGCGTCACTTTTTATAGCCGTACTAGACAAAAGCTATGGACCAAAGGGGAAACCTCTGGCCACTATTTGCTAGTGGAGAAAATGTATGTAGACTGCGATGCCGACACACTGCTTGTTATGGCCCATCCCATAGGTCCCACTTGTCATCGTGGCACAACCGCTTGTTTTGATACTCCAGCCGAGGAAGGCTTTATCCGCTCTTTGGCTCAACTTGTTCACCGACGTCACGAAGAGATGCCCGAGGGTTCCTACACTACGCGCCTATTCATTAAAGGCATAAAGGCCATTACCAAGAAGGTGGGCGAGGAGTGTACGGAGAGTGTTATCGAGGCAGTGGACGGCAATCGCGACCGCTTCATTTATGAGGCTGGCGACTTGATGTACCACTACCTCGTCATGCTCGAGCAGATGGGCGTCTCTCTCGCCGATATTGAGCATGAACTATTGCTGCGCCATTCTTAAAATGACTAGCGAGATGATGGAAGGTTGACTAGCGAATAAAAAGACTTTGTAGCTTTTCCTCTTGAAAGGCAAAATCTCCCCACTTGATCCCCCCTTACAGAAGAGACTGGAAGGGGGGACATTCATTGTGTCTCGTAAGAGAATTTCTCTCCACCGAATGTAAGCCACATTTATAGAACCACCCATTATCAAAACGCGTGGGGAAACGAAACTTTTTGGGATACAACTACACACATCGTTATATTGATGGATGAAAAAGCGCGATTCGTCTATTTTCTTAGGCAAAGAGAGGGGAAGTATAAGAGAAATTCGTAAATTTACCGCGATTTTGAAATAAGGATTATGAACTGTCACCTAATGTGTGTAGCAGGGCTATTTCGAATCGCTAAACGCGAAAAAGTGAAAAACAAAACAACTAATATATATGAAACGAACACTACTCTTCTTTTGTTCACTCCTATTGCTTTGTCTTACTTCGGCACATGCAACACCTGCTTTTAAGTCGGGCACGCGATATCGCATCGTGTGTCACCTTTATGATGACACGGGAGTGCTCGTATTGGGTGCAAACCATAGTTCTTCGGCTTTGCTCTATTATTCCACAACTGAAAGCACTGCTACCGATGGTTGGTGGTATATCGAAAAGTCGGGCAATGGATTTACTATCCAGAATGCGCAGACTAAACAATATATGACCTGGACCGACCAGAGAGTGAATGGGCAGTATAAATATATTTACCTGACCGATGCGTCGAAAGGCGAAACTAGTCAATGGACTTTCGAAGAAGGGAATGGCGATTCAAGCTATATGAATGTGCGCAATGTGGGTCAGACAGATTGGCTATTCAATTTGCGCCGCGATGGTTCCAACCTCTTCGGAGCATACGAAGGAAACGGCTCAGATACAAATGAACTCTTCAAAATCTACGATGAAGAGGGTAATGAATATCGCGCCGACGGCACCGTGATAAAGAGCGGTGGTGGCGAAACGGGGGGAGAAACAGGGGGTGAAACTGGTGATAACATTACCGAGACGGCCGACTTTACGAAGACGAGTGGTACGACCGTGGTGGACGAATATTGGGAGCGCAAGGGGATTACTACTCCCGTGGTGCTCACCACTGATAAGACCAATCCCGTACTCTACTCCATCGTCAACCTCCGCCTCAACGACACAAAGGCCAACTATGCCTACGTGAGAGTGAGCGATGGTAAGCTCACGCAGACACAGGACGCTTCGCTCCGCACCCACTTCTACTTTGTGCAGAGCCATGGCGGCATACAGATCTACTCAGAAAATGGACAGTACGTAGCCACAAGTTATCCGGAGAGCTACGATAAGCAGACGGCTGTAGACGTAGCAACAGGAAGTCTCCTATATGGTTCCAATATCTGGACCATCAGTTGGCAAGGCAGCACATCGCCCGCAGGCTATTCTATTGGTAAAGCCGATAATAAGAGCAACAACAGCTGGGGCTGGGGATCCACCACCACACAGAGTTCTTACTATTATTGGAACGACTATCAAGGCACAAAAATTGGCCTTTACGATGTCGACGGAGGTTCCACCTTCGTGTTTACATCGAGTGATTCGCGCCACCTCGAGTCGTTGCTCAGTCAAGGTATCCGTGTGGAGGGAGTAACTGTGCCGCTCACCATGGCGCTTGACTCTGTGCGATTAAACAATAAACAACTCGTTTACGATCAGAGCGAAGGTGTCTACTATTGTCCGTTGCCAAGCTCTGTGCGCGAGGCTGCTAGCTTCACGCTCCCCTTGACCTGTCGTACTAAAAGCGGTTACGAGGGAACCCTCAAACTTGATGGAATGACACCCGAAGCTGAAACTAACAACGTGACAGTAGAGAACGTTGATTGCTCAAAAACCTATCCGCTTACCCTCGAAAATGCTAGTGGAAACACCATTGCAAAGGGTAAACTTCGCTTCACCTATCTGAGCATTGTCGAGGTGGACGTGCCCTCGTGCAATAGTAACAGCTATACCACGGGTTCGATGCGTGTGACCTATCCCGACCAAGAAGGCTACGACTCTACCTATATCGCTGCATTTAAGTATCGCGGTGCATCATCAAGCAATTATCCAAAGCGCTCCTACGCTGTGAAGATGCGCAATGAAAATGGAGAGAGCGTTGATCGCAAATTCCTTGGTCTGCGTTCGGACAATAATTGGATTCTCGATGCCATGTATATCGATCCCACTTGTATGCGCAATCGCGTGGCGACAGACCTTTGGAATGATTATTCCGCGAAGCCCTATCAAGCTGCGTATGAGAAAAAGGTGCGCAATGGCACGCGTGGCCGCTTCGTAGAGGTGTTCCTCAACGGATCGTATTGGGGCCTTTATTGCATGACCGAGAAACTCGACCGCAAGCAGCTGAAGCTGAAGAAGTATGATGCTGTGAAGAAGGTGGTTCATGGCCTGTTGTATAAGTCGAAAGATTGGTGCTACGAAACCTTCATGGGACATGAAAGCGGTGATAAGACCTATCCTGGAACAGATCCAGAAAGCTACACCAACACGCTAGGTAAGGAAAGATGGACTAGCTTTGAGCAGAAATATCCCGACTACGAGAAGGAAGCTGTAGAATGGGAACCTCTTTATAATGCCGTGAAATATGTGGCAAAGAGCACTACAAGCTATGTAAACTTCCAAGAAAAAGCGGTAAAAAACCGTTTCGACTATCCCGTGGTGCGCGACTACTATCTCCTTATTGAACTCATCCTTGCCACTGATAATCATGGTAAGAACATGTTCTATTATGTGTACGACAATGAAAGTTCGAGCAAGATAAGCATTGCTCCCTGGGATATGGATGGCACATGGGGTGTACGCTGGGATGGCGGTACTACATATACAAAAAATGCGGCACAGGATTTCGATACTTTCATTTGGAACAAAGAACATGGACAACTCACGCTCTTCTATAGCTTGAAGAAGTTCCTCCACTTCAACGACTCCCTCGCCGTGCGCTATGCAGAACTTCGTCAGGGTGAGTTCGATCCCGACAAATTGGCACAGCGTATTACATCTTATGCAAGCCTCTTCTCCGACAGTCAAGCCGATAAGCGCGAGGAAGGAAAGTGGGGTGTAACCAATAGTAGACATGCCAATATAGCCCAAGCAGCCGCTTATGCTGAAGATTGGATAAAGCAGCGCGTGGCATTCCTTGACGAGCAGTATGGCTACGACCCCTCACAGACTTCCATCAATGCGGCAAAGGCTTCCGCTTTCTTCTCTGCTATAGGCGGACGAGGTGCCATAGCCGTGCATGCTGGAGCGGCACAACGCGTGAATATCTACAACGTAGCTGGTCAACTTGTGCGCGTTGCTGATGTGGGCGAGGGACTGACCCCCATCCAAGGATTTACGCCTGGTATCTATCTTGTCAATGGCGTAAAAGTAGTAGTAAGATAATTGAAGAGCGTTCCTATCTATCTGCAAAATCAAAATATAGATAGGAATCTCTCTTTCTCAGTGTAAAAGTATTTTCCCGAAATACTCAATCAACTTCAAGCAAACTTCCTCATTCCTGCTCATCAGAGATGACGAAAACTTGCTTGATTTTTTTGTGAATAGAGGGTGGTTCTATAAATTCTGAAATTTATGGTACCACCCTTATACAAGGCGGGAATGCAATAAACACCTTCGCATGCTAACGTGTAAAAATGCGAAAAGTGCGGGTTGTTGTGAAAAGCCGTACTGCGAAATAAGGAAAAGCCGAATTTTCTGCTTACCTTTGTCGTCGTAGGGCGGAGAATGTTCATTTTCGTCCCCCTCTCGCATTGATAGCCTCGAATGGAAAAAGTTAGAAGAACGGGCTAAAACGTTATGAGAAATAATACAATGACAATATCAATGAAGCACAAACACACGCAAAGCAGTGCATGGCATCTGAAGGGATTGCTAGCTCTGCTCGCTTTTTGCAGCGCTTCGCTCACCTCGTGGGCACAGCTCAGTGAAAGCAAAACTTACTACATCAAAAGCTCCGTTTCGGGGCAGGTGATGTCTAATGGTAGTTCTGGAAAAGCTGGTGAAAATATCAAGCTTGAAGACGTCAGTGACTATTCGTACGGGCAGAAATGGAAACTGCGTAGCACTGGTAATGCTAACGAGTACGCCATTGTAAGCGCAGGATTCAGCAGCATGGCTCTTGATGCCAACCCTTCTAAAGGATATTACTTACTGCAGTGGAATTATAGTGCAACGTCAGATAACGAGAAGTTCGTGATCGAAGCTGTCGATGGAAAGGCTGATACCTACACCATTACGTGGGCAGGTGATAAGTCGCGCCGCATTGCAGAAAATAGTAAGGCAGAACTCTATGTCAACACCACAGCTGCTACGAGCACGGAAGCACAATTCGTATTTGAAGAAACTTCCGAACAGCAGATGCCCGAGGCAGAAGAGTGGGAAAACGAAACAATCTTTGGTGTAAACAAACTCCCTGGCCATGCCACTTTCATGCCCTATGCTTCTACTGCAAAGCTTCAAGCCGACAAAGCACGCTACGATTATCCGTGGGTTGATCCGACGGGAGCAGAGTGGATGAGCTTGAATGGAGTGTGGAACTTGAAGTGGGGCACGAACATCTTGGCTCGCCCTAGAGAAGATTTCTATGGCGATGAGGTGGATGCTACCTCATGGGACACCATCTCTGTGCCTTCATGTCTTGAGATGAAGGGCTATGGCAAACCCTACTATATCAATGATCAGTATCCATTCGCCGATAATTCTCCTTACATTACGATGCAGAGCGGATGTGAAAACTCCGTAGCCTCTTATCGCCGCAACTTTACCTTACCCGAAGGATGGACGGATAAGCGCGTTGTGTTGCACTTTGATGGTATCTATAGTGCAGCCTATGTGTGGGTAAATGGAAAGTATGTGGGCTACACCGAGGAATCTAATAATGATGCAGAGTTCGACCTCAGCAATGTGGTGCGCGAGGGAGAGAACAACGTGTCGGTGCAGGTAATCCGCTTCAGCGATGGTTCTTATCTGGAAGATCAGGATATGTGGCGCATGAGTGGTATCCACCGCGACGTGTACCTTTACGCTACTCCGAAAGCCTATGTCGCCGATCACGTAATCAATAGTGAACTATCTTCTGACTTCGCTTCGGCCGACGTAACCGTGCGTCTGAGCATGAACAACGATGCAACTCAGCCAGTTCAAAAGAAAGTGCGCATTCGCTTGCTTAATTCGCAAGGCGAGGTGAAGGCAGAAAGCACGAATGACGTAAGCCTTGATGCTAGCGAGACCGAACACGTTGAGGATTTCTCGCTTGGCAGTATCGACGGCGTGCAGCTGTGGTCGGCCGAACATCCCAATCTCTACACCATTGAGGTGGCACAGATGACGGCCAATGGTCAAGAGGAAATGGCCTTTGCTACGAAATATGGATTCCGCAAGATTGAGAATAAAAATGGTCGCATCTATCTTAACGGTCAGCGCGTTTATTTCCGCGGAGTCAACACACAAGATACGCACCCCGTGCATGGTCGCTCTATCGACGTGCAGACGATGCTGCGCGATGTGACCATGATGAAGCAGGCCAATATCAACACCGTACGTACTAGCCACTATCCACGTCAGGCCAAGATGAATGCCATGTTCGACTATTACGGACTCTACGTGATGGACGAAGCCGACATCGAGTGCCACTACAACTGGTACTACAGTCATGCGACAATCACGAATACTGATTCATGGAAGGCTCAATTCCTCGATCGTACAGAGCGCATGGTGCTCCGCGACCGCAATCACCCCTCTATTATTTTCTGGAGTTTGGGCAACGAAAGCGGTACGGGTAGTAACATGCAAGCCACTTACGACCTAGTGAAGAGCATCGACTCTGAACGTCCTGTACACTATGAAGGCGCCACTCGCGAACGGGCTTCTTATACCGACCTCTATAGTGTGATGTATCCCACCGTGACGAATGCTGCCAACGATGCAAAGAGCAATCGCGACAAGAAACCTTATTTTATGTGCGAATACGCTCACTCTATGGGCAATGCTACGGGCAACTTGAAGGAATATTGGGATGTCATTATCGGTTCAACTTATGGTATCGGTGGCTGTATCTGGGACTGGGTAGATCAGAGCATCTACGACGCTGCCGACATTAAGCGCAATTATCTCACGGAAAAGGGCTATCCTAAATATCGCTCGGGCTACGATTATCCCGGACCTACGCAAGGCAACTTCGTCAACAATGGAATTATTACAGCCAACCGCGCATGGAGCCCCAAGCTCTCCGAGGTGAAGAGCGTATTCCAACAGGTGGCCTTCGGCTACAGTTCTTCAAAAAAGATGGTGACGCTCACCAATAACTTCAACTTCAGCAACCTTTCTCAGTATAAGCTAGCCTATGCTTTATTAGCCGATGGTGTGGAAGTAAAGACCGACACGCTTGCCATTCCTAGTGCTCTGCCAGGACAAAAAACAACCGTGGAACTTCCCCTCTCCACTCTGGCCGACGATGGAAAGGAATACCTACTCAATCTTTATGTGGTATTGGCCAACGACGCATCGTGGGCACAAGCTGGCTATCCTATTGCTCAGCAACAGTACACGCTCAGGACACGTGCGGCACAACTCCCGGCAGTGAGCGTTCCCGCTGATGCCGAAGCACTGACCATCACAAAGAACCGCACCAATACCGAGGTGGGTAATAGCAAGTTTAGCGTAACGCTCAATACGAACTCCAACCAGCTCCAAGGTTGGAAGTACGATGGCACAATGATTATCGGAGCCGTATCGCAAGCATTCTCTTACGACAACTTCCGCTGGGTGGAAAATGATGAGTCTAATGGCAATACGCTCAACTCTAGCAATGGTGTGAGTAGACGCACTCTCCTTCAAGAGCCTACACTTGATGCCACCACAGGTGCTGTGAAATTCTCTGTACAAGAGAATGGCTCATACTGCAATACCCGCTACGACTATACAGTTTATCCCGATGGTACGCTTGACCTCGCTTCCACTTATACCACGCAGACCTCAACCAATCTGCGTCGTATCGGAACACGTCTCGCTCTCGCATCCTCGTTCGACACCATTAGCTACTATGCTCGTGGTCCGTGGGAAAACTATGTAGATCGTTGCCAAGGAACCCCCCTTGGACGTTATACCTCTACGGCTAGCGATTTCTTTACTGCTTACTCTCGTCCACAGTCGTGTGGCAACCGCCAAGACTTGCGCGACTTCACCATTAAAGACAATCGTACGGGTCTCTCGCTCTATGTGCAGACAGAGGGTAAGGTAAGTTTCTCCGTTCTTCCTTATGAAGATGCAACGATTGCTTCCAAACGTCATTGCTGGGAGTTGAGCAAGAGTCGTGTAATTCTTCATCTCGATTATTATCAGCAAGGTTTAGGCAACGGAAGTTGCGGTAGTCCTAGCCCCACCACCTTGAGCAAGTATCTCTGCCCGCAAGGTACTTTTACAAATAAGGTGCGTTTCCGTCCATTCTCAAAGAACGAGCAGACGGGTATCTCGCAGACCACCCTAGATGCTTCTTCTTCCTATAGCGTAGTAGTAACTGATGGACGCGTACTCTGCACGGGTAGCATTCCCGCTAATACATTCCTCACCGTCTACGATCTCGGTGGTAGCGTGGTGGCACGTACCTCTACAACAGTAGCCACCTCACAGTTGAGTACAAGCATCGCTACCTCTCCTAGTGGAACTTATCTCGTTAAGGTAGGAAAAACTACTTATAAGGTAGTGAAGTAATAAACGGATACTGCGTATTCTAAGTTTAATAAGTTTAGGAGTTTAATGAGTTTATGGGATTTACTTTGCGCAAGCAATGCCCTAAACTCACTAAACTCCTAAACTTATTAAACTCCTAAACCCATTAAACTCAAATGCACAAAATACTTTTTATCTGCCTCGGCAATATCTGCCGTTCATGTACAGCTGAAGAAATATTCCGTACACTCACCATACAGAAAAACATGGAGCAGCAATTCATGATTGACTCCGCCGGACTTATCGATTACCACGAAGGCGAACTTCCCGACGAACGCATGCGTCGTCATGCTTCGCGCCATGGCTATCACCTTACGCACCATTCGCGTCCCATCACCGAGGCAGACTTCTCACGTTTTGACCTCATCGTAGCCATGGATGAAGCCAATCGCTCTCGCCTTCTACAACTGGCTCCCACCGAAGCTGCCAAGCAAAAAATCGTCATGATGGCCTCCTACCTTCGCCACCATCCCGAAGTCGATTCCATCCCCGATCCCTATTATGGCGGTCCCGAGGGCTTCGAACTCGTGATTAATCTCCTGGAAGATGCCTGCGCCACACTTCTCGTCACCCTTACGAATACTCCATCATCCGCAAACGAAGAATCGTTTTTTTGAGCAATACAAAACGCATATCCAAATAAAAGTGTTACATTTGCAAGAAGTTAGTGTGACTACTATAAAAACATAATAATCCAACAATAAACAATATAACTTAATATCATGGAACAAAAGGATTTGCAGCACATTGCTGGCCAGTTCGAGATTGAAGGAACCGTATCCGAGGTAAAGCCCCTAGGCAACGGCTTGATTAATACCACCTATAAGGTAGTGACCGAGGGCGATGCTCCTGACTACGTGTTGCAGCACATCAACACAGCCATCTTCCCCGATGTAGATATGTTGATGGGCAATATCGTGGCTGTGACAAGTCACATCCGCAAAAAACTCGAAGCTAAGCACACCGCAGATATCGACCGCAAGGTGCTCAAGTTCGTGCCTTGTAAAGATGGCAAGTATTACTATGTGTTCGACAATAAATATTGGCGCGTAATGGTGTTCATCCCCGACACCGTGTCAAAAAGTGGCGTAACTCCCGAAAGTTCTTACATTGTGGGTGAAACCTTTGGTGACTTTCAAGCCATGCTTGCCGACATCCCCGAAAAGCTCGGCGAGACCATTAAGGACTTCCACAACATTGAGTTCCGCCTCCAGCAGTTCCACGAAGCTGTGAAGGAAGACAAGATGGGTCGTGCAGCCGGAGTGAAAGATATTATTGACGAAATCGAAAAGCGTGCAGAAACCATGACGAAGAGCGAGAAACTCTTCCGCGAAGGTAAACTTCCCAAGCGCATCTGCCACTGCGATACCAAGGTCGACAACATCCTCTTTGATAAAGACGATTCTGTGCTCTGCGTAATCGACCTCGACACCGTGATGCCCAGCTTCATCTTCTCCGACTTTGGCGACTTCCTCCGTTCAGCAGCTAATACGCAGGCAGAAGACAGCCCTGAATACGATAAGATCGAATTCCGCATGGACATCTTCAAGGCATTTACCGAAGGTTATCTCAAAACGGCGAGTGCATTCCTCACTCCCATTGAGATCGAAAACCTTCCCTACGGCGTAACGCTCTTCCCTTACATGCAGCTCGTGCGCTTCTTCGCCGACTACCTCAATGGTGATACCTACTACAAGATTCAGTATCCCGAGCACAACCTCGTACGTTCTAAGAATCAGCTCACCCTCCTTCAGCGTGCTGAAGAGAAGATTCCAGAAATGGAAGCCTTCATCCAGGAGCAGCTCAAGAAGTAAGGGCTCGTCTTCAGAAATAACTATTCCGTAAATATTTATATATACTCCTATATATAAGGACTCGTGTTTTACAATTCATTTGTTTAATCGTAAAATCTCCATCTGCATATAAACAGGTGGAGATTTTTTAGGTTCGTATCCAAATGTTCTTTTAGAGAACTATATGTTCTATGTTTCCCTTGCGCTCAAATAGTTGTAAATAAATCATACCAACAAAGTTCTCTATCGTCAGCGAAGTTTGACTTATATGCCGTCGGATGTCCATTATACTTTTTCCAGATGAGCGTTTATGTTTGCGTCCCCCGACCGAAGGACACAAACTTCATTGGGCAATGAAAATTAAACAAAAGCCCATCCTTGAATGGATAGAACCCCTCCTTATACAATAATTCTGTGTGTGAGGTTAGGTAGAATCCTAATGACTTTGTATATTTGCAACAATATTACTCACTTCGCTTTCTATCTGAAAAGCGTGATTAGAATGAGACGTTTTCTTACTTAAATTTTTCTAATATACAAAAACATGGAAAGAATTTGACCTTAAACGATTTAGCTCAGATGCATAGTACCAAGGTTGCATCAAATCCCGTGAGCAGTGCAACAAAAGGGACAAAGGATAATCCATATACAAGTGATGAAGCATATTCTCTAATAGACGAAGGTGCTTTTAAGGGTGGTTACGTAATTGATAGCAACGGGTTAGTTAGTTATTGGTTGAGCGAAGCCGAAGTGGTGGCGTATAACTCCCTAGCGAAGATGAGTTTATACCGATATATGACTTCAATAGCATATTCCATGAAATCTTTTGGAGAAGTTACTATGATTCCGATTGGTATCCTTTTGGAACGGATGCATCATCTGTTAGTCTCCCATATGCAGATTGGACGGCTTCAAGCATTGTCGGTGCGGTAGATGCAGTAGGAGAAGCCTTGGAACGCGAGTTCGCCTCTCCATTCATTGATGAATTATCATTTACTCAACAATAGCTCCAGCAGCTGTTCAAAATCCGAGATTCTTACCTCTGGATTATTCTTTATTCCCCATTCCACTAATCTTTTCTTTCTTTTTACTACAGATTGTGGATATGTGGCAAGAGACCTTGCTATGCATATACCTGATATCTGTATGCATGATAGATATAGAATTTGCACGTATTCCAATTTAAGTCTTGGGAAAAGTAGCTGTATGTTTCTATCGAATTGTGGGTATATAGTATTTACGTTGGCAAAGATCTCTGCCCATAAGTCACTGCTTATTGAGGTTCGTTGGCTATTTATCTGCTGCTTTATCTTTTCGATATTGTTTTGAGCATCACTTATATCGCCTTTTTGCACAAGCTGAGAAATTAGTTGCTCATTCTTCTTTGATAAAATTGAATTTTCTTCCTGTGCAGCCTTTAATGAATTACTTAGAAATGTAATCTCGTTATCAGAAGATTCTTGTTCCTTTTTGCTGATTTCTAGACTCGTATTTAAATTTTCTTTTTCGGAAATGAGTAATTCTTTCTCATTCTGAATATGATGTATGTTTCTCTGTAAGATCTTATTCTCTTGCTGTGCGGAAGCAAATTTGTGATTGGTCTCGACGAGATTTTCTTTATATTTTTTTCTAATGAATCTCAAAATTGCAATAATGAGTATTATTACAAACAATAAAGCTACGATGCTCCACAATGCGGCTTTAAAATGGCTGTTAATCTCTTGTAGTTTCTCATTGTTCTTAGTTTGTATATCCTGATAATTAAACATGTTGCCCACTTGCTGCACGCGTTCCGACTCAGTATGCTTTATTACGGAGTCGGAAAGTTGTTTGTACAGATCTGCATATTTAAAGGCTTCGTTGGTAAAGCCTTCTTTCTTGAAATTTTCGTATAAGTGAGCTGACGCATTTCTACAGGTAAGCAGATTCGCGTTGTAAGCCAATACCTTATTAAGATAATAGATCGTCGAGTCCGTATTATGAATAAAATCATAGTATAATGCTTTACTATATGCATAATCCGTTGCATATTCTGGTGACATGTCTTCCTCGTCTATAGAAAGTAAGCTGTCTTTATATCGATTAATGTATGCAGTGTCACGTTGCTCTATAAACAGATTAATGTTATCTACAGCAGTTTGTTCCTTCATCTTTTGGGAACTTGCAAGTATACTTTTCTTAGCATATAGCACGGCGCTATCTTTGCGACCAATATTATCGTATATTGCACTCATCCTATAGTATACGCGCGCTGCATATGGCCCTTCTATATACTTTAAAGACTCTTTAAGTACAGAGATGGCTTTTTCTCCTAGGAAGACGATATTATAGCAGTAGGCTAACTGGTCAAAACTACGGGCGAAAAATCTACTATGTGTGAGATCTTTGTTTTTCCCAAAATCTATGGATTTTTCATACCATTCAGTTGCGGAAGGAATATCTTTAGCATCACGATAAGCTCCTGCATGAAGATACAATGAAAATTGAGTTAATGAATCTACATTATGTTTGGAAAAAAAATCAACAATATCCTTTGTACGTTCTATAGGAATACATCCCAAGCCTTCTTTATCGCGAGCATAGAATAAGTATAAGTAATAGTATTGCTTTTCCAATTCATTGAAATTGATTGTGTCTGCAGCAATTGATTCTAATATAGTGACGGTTTTCTTTGAATCTGTATCAATAGTATTAATAGCCTCGTAAAAAGCTGGGGTCATTAGAATAGATGCGTTGTCTCTTTTTTCATAAAAAACACACAATATTCCTGTTAAAAAAGAGATAAGTGAAAGAGTCCATGCTATAAGTTTTACTCGATTCGTTATATACTTCATATGTTAGTAGTAGTGAAAAGTGAGGGCTATAGGATTCATTTTGATTGCCGAGTTATAGCATTTCTTTTGTTAGTGCAAGGCGAGTGCAGGACTTTAAGTTTACTTGAATGCTATGTCGCAGCTTATCTTATGCAAAGATAGTACAAAAGTATTACAAAACAAGCCTGTCAGTTTTTATGACGAGATGCCACCTTCCTATTAAAAACTTCTTATTTTTTGATTCTAATTTAAACTTTTATACTATAGAAATGTTATAAGTAGGTGTTCAAAATTATTTTATGCAATCAGTAGGTGTCATTTTCACATTGAAAGCACATTATCGAGGCGCACATGTTCCCTTCGGCCTTGATCACATAGCCCGCTACCCCCCCCCTTCGGTTCCCTCGTTATCGGGGGGCAGAAAACCTCATCCGAAGGAAACATCTGCGCCCCGATAATGCACTTTCAATATAGAAATAATTTTGAACACCTACTTAAGAATATCTTGTAATAGATTGAAAATTAAGTGTTATTGCAAACATTTAAACTTTTATAACCCCTAGAATTATGGATGTTTTTTGCCAAGGGTTATAAAAGCTTATCTTTTTAAAAAAGCATTGCTTACATTTGCGCTTGATTACCAAAACAAAGGCCCAATATTAAAATACAATGCTATGAAAGTGAAAAAGATCCTATGTTTATTCTTTATGATCATAAGTGGTTGCAATGTTAACAGAATTTGTGCTCAGAAAAGTCAAATGTATCTGGGTGCTTACGTGGACTAAGTGAAGAGGATAAAAGGCAAGTCATATTAGACCGCTTTGAATTCATGTTTCTAAACAACGACTATTAATTAGCTCTCGATAAACTCATATACATATGAAAACTATTTTTGCCGCAATTGTATGTTTCTTGATGATGGGTAGTGCTTATGCCCAAACTTGCGTATCAATTACAGGTAAGGTGCAAGATGCCTCTGATATGCCTTTGCATAAGGTGCAATTGTATCTTTTTACTGCAAAGGATACTGTATTGTTGGCTCATACGGAGTCTGATAATCAGGGGAACTATGCTTTTACAAATGACACAAAATTGGATGTATTTATAATGGCATCACGCCAGGGATTTATTTCTGCTACTCAGCCTGTTAATGGTGCACATTTGGATTTTACGCTTTATAAGGAAGTAACGAATAATCTTAATGAGGCGATGGTTTGTGTCGCTCGAAAGTCCACGCTTAAGCATGAGTCTGGCAAATTTGTGTTTACGCCCAAAGGCATGGACATAGAAGAGGTTAACGCCTTTGAGATGCTCAAACACGTCCCATTGCTTGAAACTAGTTCTGAGGACATAAAGATCATGGGAATAGGCACGTCTACTATTTATATCAATGGACGTAGGCCTATAGAGAAAGGTGAAGCTTTAATGGAAAAAATACGTAGTATCAGTCCGGAGCAAATTTCAAAGATAGAGATTATCACCGTGCCAGGTGCTTCACGCAGTGCTTCAACGAAAGGAGGCATTGTGAATATTGTAGTTAAGCAGAACTACGTGGGATGGGCAGGTACATCAACTACGGCTCTTGAGTATCAAAATAAAATGGGCATGAGTGAGAATTTAAATTTGCGCTATGGTAAAAATAAATTCAATGCTTCTGTCTATCTCAGAGGTTCGTGGACTGAATGGAAACTTGAAGGAATTGATAGCTACGATTATGTCGATCTGAATAAAAAGGTTGTTAGTCAGTACAATAATAATGGACGTGATGAAAAGCTTAAAGGAAGCTTCGACATGATATATACTTTCGATAAATCACATAAGATTGGTGTGTCGGGAAGTGTAGTCTCAGGTTATAATAAAGCTCATTATATGACGTCCTCGGAAACGTGGAATGACTTAAACTATAATTTGTCACGTACGGAACGTAGATATAAGTATCCATTCGATCAAAAGCCAAGCTATGGAATGTTGGCATATTATACATGGACCACGGATACGAAGGGAAGCCAGTTTAATTTTGATATTGATTATTCTTTGAATAGCTCAAGACAAGATTATTGGAAATCGTTCTCAACTCAAAATGAAGAAGAGGTATATGCTCCTTATAATATGTATACAGAGGACAAGAAGTATGATGCACATGGTTCAAATGTGAAAGCCTCTTATGATTGGATATTGAGTTGGAAGCACAATATGAGCTTTGGGTATGAGCTGAATGCAAGTAAATTCACCAATACTTATGACAGAAATGATATTATAAAGAGAGAAGGTGATGCTTTCTCTCCCATATACAATGGGTCTTTTAAATACAAAGAAAATGTACAGGCGCTTTATGCCACTTATCAAGCCACATGGTCTGAAGTGATATCCACCCAATTGGGCATTCGTGGAGAATATGCTTACAGAAATGGCTTCCAGTCTGCTACTGGTGAGAATTTTACACGACATGAATTTGATTGGTTTCCTTCGGTTAATGTAGATTTTGATTTTGTTGAAGATGAACATAGCCTTTCTTTAGGATATACTCGAAAGATCCGTCGTCCTTTCTTGCACGATTTGGATCCTTTTGTTTTTTGGAGGAATGAGACAAGTTATAGTGTAGGCAATCCGAGTATAAAACCTTATTGCATAAATGATTATTCGGCCTATTATGAGCTATATGAAGATTACATTTTTAATCTAAATTTTTCCCACTCAAAGAATGGCATGACTGATTATTCTTACCAAGATGGACAAGGGCACACTGTAAGTTCTAGGATGAACGTGAGTTCTGATTTTTCTGTTGGGATAGGCTTTGAAGTCAACAAAACTCTTTTTGATGGGAGATGGAGGCTGTCAGCCGATATTAGTGGCGATTATACCAAGAGTAGGTCGGGACTGCTAAGTGTTGATGAGACCAATTTTGACTATTCTGAATTTTCAGGAGATTGCTCTTTAAGTTCTACGGTGAAACTTTCAAAGCGTAGGCGATGGAATGCAGAAATATATGCTTATGGTGCCACTGCATCAACATTTACGAGTAGAAAGGTAAAGCCTTCCTATTTTGTACATGCCACACTGACCAAAACATTTAATTTTGGCGGAATGCTGCAATTTAGAGCATTAAATCTGCTATATTCCAAGTCCCAAAGCAAATGGACATATCATTCAGAGTATTATGCGGCTAATAGCGAGATTCTTACAACGAAACGAGCATTCTCTATTACATTCTCTATTCCTTTTGGGAAAAGCAATGTTAAGGGAGCAAAATTTAGAAATAGTAATCAGTTGAAGAGCAGATTGTGATAGTTAAAGCACCTTGCCGAGATGTATAAAGAGCATCAAGGCAAGGTGTGATTGCTTAGATGCATTATATAGACCTATGCCTTTCATGTTTTATAAAAGAAATAGATTTAAAGCTTATCAACAACTTGAATATTCCGATTGTGGAATTACGTGTATACGCATGATTTGCCATTATTATGGCAAGAAGGTGTCGTTGCAATTTTTGCGAAACATGTGCGATATTGGTCGTTTGGGAATTAGTCTGAAAGAGATTGTAAATTGCTTGCGAAAGTTGCATTTTGAAGTAGCAGCAGTAAGGGTTGATGCAGAGGAGGTATTACGCATGCCCTTGCCTGCTATTTTGTTTTGGGAGCAGAATCATTTTGTGGTACTATACGATATAGACCATCATAAGAAATGCTTTTATGTGGCAGATCCTTCCCATGGAAAGATTCCTTTGAATGAAGATACTTTCATGCAAATGTGGAAAGGAAAGAGTCCTTTAGGACTAGCAGTCGTGATGGCCCCCAATGAGTGTTTTAGTAAAGACAGCCATGATGAGTATGTAACACAACGTAGATTATTGAATTTCATAATTCACAAGTTACGCAAATATTGGTGGAATTTCTCAGTAGTAAGTTTACTCGCAGCAATAGCAATTGCTACAGACGCTTATTTACCTGTGCTTTTTCAGCAAACTATAGATTCAGGCATTGCACAAAAAAACGTATCTATAGTGTGGATGCTTGTGGGCAGTCAGCTCCTTATATTTATAGGACAATATATTTCAAGCAGTATTTCTCATGTTATCGATACAAAGATAGGCTTACGCATGCATGTAAGTATGGTGACTCAGTATTTGCAACGATTGATTCTAAAACCAATATCCTTTTTTGATATAAAAATCAATGCTAACCTCATTCAAAAACTCAATGATTTGGAGCGTATCAAAGCATTTTTACTAGAATTGCCAAGTATGATCTTCTTCACGCTTACTAGTCTTTTGGTGTTCTCGGCTTTGTTGATCTACTATAATATAGGAGTATTTCTGCTTTTTGTGATCTCCACATCAGCCTCTCTTTTGTGGACAAGAATATTTTTGCAGCGTCGCCGTGAAATCGATTATGCTTATACAACACAGAGTTCTGAAAACCGAAACCAGATCTATGAACTTATTATGGGTATGACAGAGGTAAAGACTTCTAGTGCGCAACATTCTCGTGTAGAGAAATGGCAAGCCAATCAGCATGAACTAAATGCACTAGCACTAAAGTCATCTTTTACCGACCTTTATATTTCGAGCGGGAATGCATTCCTCAATCGTATGAAGGACTTTCTCATTACGGGAATTTGTGCCACACTAGTAGTGCGAGGCAACATGACTATGGGGGCGATGCTGACAGTGAGCTATATTTGTGGGCGGCTAGATACTCCGTTTAATAACTTAATAAAGATGGTAAGTCTCGTGCAAGATGCAAATATGTCTTACGAACGTTTGGACGAAATACTCAATGAAAAGGATTCTATACCTTCTAATCCTCCTCTCAATCTCTTACAGGGAGACTTAGATGTTGTCATACAACACGTTTCTTTTAAGTATCCAGGAAGCAGTTCTTCTTACGTCCTAAATGATATCACTTTGCAGATTCCTCATGGAACGACGATAGCTCTGGTGGGTGAAAGTGGATGTGGTAAGACTTCGTTGATAAAACTTCTGCTAGGATTTTATCCGATTGCAAAGGGTACAATTTTGGTCAATGGTCTTTCTCTTTCCCAAATATCTACCGATGCATGGTTAGAATGTTGTGGTGCTGTGCTGCAAAATGGCTATATCTTTAGTGGAAGCATCTTGGAGAATATAGCTCTCAACTCAGCTGACGAAATGGATATAGAACGCATTAAAGAAGCAGCTCGTGTGGCCTGCATAGACGATTTCTTTAGCAGCCTTCCCATGGGGTATCACACCAAAATAGGAAGTAATGGACTAGAATTAAGTGGCGGGCAGAAGCAGCGTCTGCTTATTGCTAGAGCCGTATACAAGCGTCCTCAGATTCTTTTCCTTGATGAGGCCACCTCTTCTCTCGATGCGAACAACGAACGCAGAATTGTGGAGAGCCTCACATCATTTGCTAAAGGTCGTACGGTGATTATTGCTGCTCACCGATTGTCCACCATCAGAAGCGCCCATCAAATAGCATTCTTTGAAAAAGGAATCCTAAAGGAATTAGGCTCTCATAGCGAACTGATTGAGCGCAAGGGAGCATACTATAATATAGTTCGTAATCAGATGAGTGAGTTGTAAGTATGTCTGCGAATTAGAGGAAAATTCGTCAATGCGTGATTAATAGATATACACCGGAAAGTCTAGTAGCTCCTATAAATTCTCTTTGCTAAGCTGGGTGGTTGTTGGGATGAACCAAAAAACTAAGCGTCAAAATACAAGATGAGAGATTATGTTGAATTAGAGAATCTTAGTATATTTGCAAAAGAAGAAAAGGTTTAACTTGATGGACTACGACGAAGAAATATGCAATGTTGTTTCCAATCTTCTCAAGGATGGGAAATACGACATAGTCATTTCTTCTACCTATTCCATGTGCTCGCAATTGAATATTGACATTCCGCTGATAGCATTTAGCGATCTTACCTACAACCTTTGTACCAAATATTTAAAGAAAACGGCACCCAAGGAGTTGAAAGAACGTGCCGCTGCGGCTCGGAAGAGCAAAAAAACTTCGTCTTTTATTTTGCTCTTCACTCGCCTTGCACTACTTTCGCTTCGCGCAAGTTAGGCTGCATCTCAGCAGAAAAAAACAAAAAACTTTGTCTTTCGCTTTTTTCTGCATTCGATTTGCACTAACTTTGCACCCTAAACAAAGGAATCTTTACGATTATGATCAATAGAGAACTGATAAGGCTGAAAGTGGTTCAGCTTGTTTATTCGTACTATCAGAACGAAGGCAAAACACTCGATGTAGCAGAAAAAGAACTTTCTTTCTCGCTACAGAAAGCGTATGAACTCTACGAATATCTGCTCAGCTTGCTGGTAGAACTCAAGAAGCATGCCGAACGCAAAGACTCTGTTCGTGTGGCTCGCGAAAAGCGCACGGGAACGGCTGTAGGTGGCGTTGCTCCTGATAAACTCTTTGCTGAAAATAAATTTCTCGTTCAGCTCTCGGACAACAAAGCGCTCATAGATTATCAGGAAAATACGAAAGGTCAGTGGGATGAAGAGCCTGCCTTTGTGAAGAATCTTTATGTCAAGATGGTGGAGAGCGATGTGTTCCAGCTCTATCTCACTCGCGAAGATTTCTCGTATGAAGCCGATCGCGAATTGGTGCGCAAGCTTTATAAGACTTTTATTTGCAACAACGACGACTTCGATGCTATGCTCGAAGAACACTCGCTCTATTGGAATGATGACAAGCAGGTGGTAGATTCTTTCGTGATGAAGACTATCAAGCGATTCAACGAACAAACCACTCCCAAGCAAGAACTCTTGCCACTTTATGCCGCCGACGAGGATAAGCAATTCGCTTCTAAGCTTTTCTGCGCTACGCTAGAACGTGGAGAAGAACTTCGCGAACTCATCCGCAGCAACACAAAGAATTGGGAATTTAGCCGATTGGCTTTCATGGATGTAATTATCATGCAGATAGCTTTGGCTGAAATACTTACTTTCGACTCCATTCCTCTGAACGTTACCTTCAACGAGTATCTTGATATTGCCAAGGTGTATAGCACTCCGCGCAGCTCTTCGTATATCAATGGTATGCTTGATACCATCGTGAAGAAACTCGCTAAGGAAGGCCGCACCACGAAGAAGCGTGAGCGCAAACAATAATCCGCGTATCTTTTAGGAATGGTCTATTCTGAGTATGCAGCAAGTTGGGACGTCTTTTGAAAAAGAGTAAGGCCTCCTTCGTATCAATGCTGTTCTGGATAGCCTAGTCTCCTCTCAAATATAAAAAGCATTATAAACCATAAATTCATTCGTTTATATGAATACCCTCTTTTTACAGGCAGCCCAAGGCCAGCAAGGTGGCGGCATGTCTATGATTATCATGATGGTGGCGCTCTTCGCCATCGTATACTTCTTCATGATTCGCCCGCAGAATAAGAAGCAGAAAGAAATTCAGAAGTTTCGCAATGCCCTCACCGTAGGTCAGAATGTAGTGACCATCGGAGGTATTCACGGCGTAGTAAAGAACATCGATGAGCAAGAAGGCACCGTTACTCTTGAAGTTGCCACTGGTGTGAAAATGGTCTTTTCCAAGGAAGCTATCAATCCCGCCGCTTCTGTTAACGCTCCTGCTAAGAAGTAAGCAGAGCATCCATTTTCTTACTGACTTTTTGATAAGAGCTTATAAGCCGAAGACTACTCTATGCTTGGTATTCCTTCCTCTCACTTTCGAGGGTGCGGGTGTGGGGTAGGGTAGTGTGCGAGCAGGGGTAGCCTTGCCATGTCACATGTCTGCTTATAAGCTCTTATCGCTTTTCAATAAAGGGCGTTCTGCGATAAGTCCTTCAGTCAATACTGGGGGACTATTTCAGCCAATACCGAGGACGACGCGTCCCCGGTATTGGCTGAGCAGAGCAAACTGAGCAGGCAAGCTGAAAGTTCATTTCTCCTTCTTCTCCTTAAATATTCTCGACAAATCATGGCTATCAATATACCTTCCAAACCAAGTTTGCGTGGACATCGCGGCCGACGATTGCTACAGCGCAAATGGATTTCGTGGATGTGGAACAGGCAGACGTTCATCTTCCTTTTCTTCCTAGCCCTAAGTACCACATTTTGGCTTTTCCAAGCATTAGGTGAGACCTATGAAGAAGAGTTCTTGGTGCCTCTCGAGCTCAAAGGTGTGCCTAGCAATGTGGTGATCACCACTGATTTGCCCGAAAACGTTCACGTAACTCTTCGCGATAAGGGAAGCGTGTTGTTTGCCTATAGATATACCCGAAAGTTTAAACCTGTCGTGGTAGACTTTGAAACTTATGCCAATGGTACGGGGTATGTCACTATTCAAGGCAATGAACTCACGCGGCAGATAGCCTCGCAACTTCTAGCCAGCACGCAGATGCTCTCCATGAAGCCTGAGACCATAGATTTCTACTACAATTTTGGACTTTGCAAGCGAGTACCCGTAGTTATCCAGGGTAGCGTTACAGCGGGCCGATTATTCTCTCTAGCGGATGTTCTGTGTAATCACGACTCCGTTACGGTATATGCCTCGAAAGAAATTCTCGACACCATCACGGCTGCCTACACTCTGCCTCAGAACCTGCGCAACCTTACTGATAGTACGCGTGTGAGTAGGGGATTCCAGCGTGTGCGCGGTGCTAAGTTCGTGCCTTCCACAATTGATGTGACCTATTGTATAGACCGACTAGTGGAAAAAACTGTGCAAGTGCCTGTGCAGCAAGTCAACTTCCCTGCATCAAAGCAACTTCGCACTTTCCCCGCTATGGTCAATGTCACGTTCCAAGTGGGCATGGGACAATATCGCAACATCACGCGCGACAACTTCGTGCTTGTGGTCAATTATGAAGATTTGCTCAAGAATCGCACCAACCTCTGTCATCTCTCTCTCAAGACGATTCCTACGGGGGTGACCCATGTGCGCATCTCTCCGCAAGATGTGGAATATATTATAGAAGAAATATCCGATGATGAAACCGATTCCGATAGCGATTAACCTCTTGGCTCGTCAGCTTACCACCTCTCACTCATTGCCCCTACGCATAGGCATCACGGGTGGAATAGGAAGTGGCAAGAGTTACATCTGCCATCTGCTCGAACAAGCGGGACATCGTGTGTTCTACTGCGACGAAGTGGCGAAGCATATCATTCGTGTTCATCCCACCGTGCGTCGTGAGCTCACTGCCTTAGTGGGGAAAGAGCTCTATGATACAGAAGGTGAGCTATTGAAACCCGTACTTCGTGCCTATCTCTGTCAAGGTACGGAATATGCAGCGCGTGTCAATGCGATTGTACACCCACGTGTAGCAGAGGCTTATGTTGATTTTTGTCAGAGCATGGCATCTGTTCCTACCGTCGAGACGAGTTCCCTCAAAGCATCATTTCCTTCCATCTCGGCTAACCGCGAAATCACGTTGCATCAGCTCCAGCAGATACCCGTGGGGCAGGTTGCGTTTATGGAGTGCGCTTTGCTCTTCGAGTCGGGTTTTCGTGCATTGGTGGAAAAAGCCGTACTAGTTCACGTATCTACGGCCACGCAGCTTTCGCGTATTATGCAGCGCGACCATATTTCTGTTACGAAAGCCCGTCAGTGGGTAGCCCTCCAAATGCTTGAGGAAGATAAGATGAAATTGGCCGATGCAGTGTTGCTGAACGAGTGAAGAAGAGGAATTGTATGAAGGTGCATTCTCTGACGAATAAGCAAAATCGGAAGTTTGCGTAAAAAACTTCGTCTTTTATTTTGCTCTTCTCTCGCCTTGCACTAACTTTGCATATATCTCTTTCCTTAGAAGGGTAATTATCAAAACAGTATCTAATTAAATAAAATAAACAAATGCAAGACACTATTTTGGCAATCGCTGGTAAGCCCGGCCTTTACCGTTTGGTATCTCAAGGTCGTGGAATGCTTATTGTCGAGACCGTTTCGGCTGATAAAAAGCGCCTGCCCGCAGGTGCTCGCGATCGTGTGACATCGCTCAACGATGTATCAATGTACACCAATGAGGACGACAAACCCTTGATGGAAATATTCCAAGCCATCTCCGATAAAGAAGGGGGTAAAACCACTTCTATCGACTACAAGAAGGCTTCTAAAGCCGAACTTGCTGATTTTATGGCAGCCGTTCTCCCAGACTATGACCGTGACCGCGTACACGATTCTGACATTAGGAAACTTATTCAGTGGTACAATATTCTCGTGAACGGAGGTTATACTCAGTTTGTTGAGAAGAATGAAAAGGCCGAAGCATAATTAGCCGATTTCTCAATTTCATATTCAGACTTGGCATGGGAAGATGTCTCTTACATCTCTGTGCCAAGTCTTTTTTGTGTAATGTGTGTTCTTTCGTTTCGCGGCTCTTCTCTCGCCTTGCACTCCTTTGCTTCGCCAAGTTAGGCTTCGGCTCGGCAGAGCAAAATTAAAAAACTTCGTCTTTTATTTTGCTCTTCTCTCGCCTTGCACTAACTTTGCCCCTTGATTTTGACACCTAATATGAATTTAATAGTAGACATCGGTAACTCAACGGCGAAGGCAGCCGTGTTTAAGGATGGTGAAATGGTGCTACGAAAGCGCCTAAACGCTAACCTTGAAGATGGTATTGCCATGATAGTAGAAGAGTTTGATATAGATGCCTGCGCATACTCCTCGGTAGGAAAAGCTCGCCCCGAAGTGGACGAAGCTATCAAGCATATGGTGCCCGAAGTATTCCATGTGACAGGCGAAACTGCGACCCCTCTCATCTGCGACTATCTTACGCCCGAGACGCTCGGTGCCGATCGATTAGCCGCTGCAGTAGGGGCTGCTTATTGTTGTCCTGGTCACGACTTGCTGATAGTAGATGCAGGAACGTGTATTACTTACGACTACGTGAGTGCCTCAGGCCATTATCTCGGAGGCAATATATCTCTCGGAATGGGCATGCGCCTGCGTGCGCTCCACGAACAGACTGCACGCCTTCCACTTGTGTCGGCTGAAGGCGAAGCACCGTTCATCGGACGCAATACGCAACAAGCCATTCGTACGGGCGTGATTCGAGGAATGGACTATGAAATAAAAAGCTACATACGCGATATGCGGCAGCAGCATGCCGACGCCCGCGTGTTTCTCACTGGTGGAAACGGCTACCGTTTTGCACAAGAATATGAAGTTGAACGCAATGATGCCCTTGTGGAAATTGGGCTTAATTGCATCCTAGAGTATCAAAGACGATGACAATATTCCACAAATATATGGCCTCAGCAGTGCTTGCTGTGATGCCCCTCTGCGCGTTGGCTCAGACCAATGGTAGCAACTCTCCCTATTCGCGCTATGGCCTAGGCCTTCTCAGTGATGGCGGGAATGCATTTAATAAGGGCATGAGTGGCACTGCCTATGGTATGCGCTATGGAGCGGAACTTAATACGAAGAACCCTGCCTCGTATGCAGCTATTGACTCTCTGTCGATGCTCTTCGATTTTGGTGTATCCTTGCAAAACGGCAACTTCTCGCAGCAAGGCGTGAAGACAAATGCAAAAAATACCTCCATTGACTACGTTACGGCTGGTCTACGCATGGCTCCACGGCTTGGCCTTTCAATCGGACTTGTGCCTTTCAGTACCATTGGGTATGAATCGTCGTATACGCAGAATATATCGGGATCTAATCTTACGCCGCGCACTCAGACTACTACTTATTCGGGTGATGGCGGACTCCACGAGGTATACGCAGGTATAGGTTGGGCGCCTGTAAAGCCACTTTCTGTAGGTTTCAACGCGGGCTATCTTTGGGGCGACCTCACACACACTTCCGTGATGACGCCCTCAGAGGGTTATAGCAATCGACAGATGTATAATGCCGACATTCGCACGTATAAGTTTGATGTGGGTGTTCAGTACGAACAACGATTGAATAAGAAAAATAGCCTCACGCTCGGTCTTGTCTATGGCCTTGGTCACGATATCAATAGAAGCGCCTATTATTACAATCAATCCCTCAACTCTTCTAGTCTCGTGGTGAGCGGTGATACTGCTGTGTGTCGCAATGCTTACCAACTTCCCCATACAGTGGGTGTGGGTCTGACATGGACATATAAAAAGTCCCTCCGCCTTGGTGCTGACTATACTTTCCAGAAATGGAGCAGCGTGAAGTCGCCCACGGTGGTGCGTGTAGCAGGTAATAAGCCTGAATACCAAGCTCAGAAGGGATATTTCTCCGATATGCACAAGGTGAGCCTCGGTGTGGAATACATTCCCAATGATGGTGGCGTTCGTTGGCGTCAACACGTGCGCTATCGTGCAGGTCTTGCCTTCTCTACTCCTTATATAAAGGTCGACGGACAGGATGGACCCAAAGATTTTCAAGCTAGTCTCGGTGTGGCCTTGCCCATCGTCAATCGTTATAACAATCGCACATTCATAAATTTCTCTGCTCAGTACGAACAGGTAACTCCCAAAATATCCGGCATGGTGAAGGAACGCTACCTCCGATTGAGTATAGGTCTGACCTTCAACGAACGTTGGTTTATGAAGTGGAAGGCTGAGTAATGCTTATATGAATTCTAGCACACACATCACTTTTATCCGTCATAGCCTCTCAAGGCTATGGAACGAATGTTGCAGCAGAGGCCTGTATAAGCCCCTGCTGTTTGTGCTGTTGCTACTCCCCCTGGCTTGCACCAACGATGCCCCACCAATGGGCGGAAGGGTGACCAATCGCGATTCGTTGCCTGTGATGGTGACGCGTGGTGTATCCAAGCTTATCACCGATTCGGGCGTGATACGCTATAAGATTATAGCCGAAGAATGGCGCATTTTCGACAAGACCAAACCACCTCGTTGGGAGTTTCGTCAAGGCATCTTCGTCGAGCGCTATGACAATAAGTTTAAGGTAGACCTCCGCTTCGAAGCCGATAGCGCATGGTTCTACAATCAGCGGTTGTGGAAACTCGTGGGCCACGTAAAACTTGACGACCACACCTCGCAAACGCGCGTTCGCACAGAACTGCTCTTCTACGATACACAATCGGGCGAACTGTGGAGCAACGTGCATTCCACCCTCCGTCAGCCCAATCAGGAGATAGAGGGTAGTTGGTTTCGAGCCACCATGCGCAATGGACGGCCTACGCAGTATCACGTGAAACAATCGCGCGGCTTTATGCCCATGGGCGATATAGGCGATGCTTCCGCATCACCCGCCACTTCAGGCGCAAATGGCGAAAAGGCAGATTCCACAGCACAACCACAGCGCGAAGGTCCCGTGAGTAGACCTAAAACAAAGCACACAGAAAACGAAGCATCCTCTCCCGTGCAAAGAAAAAAATAGTACTTTCTGGCAGCAAACGGCCTTATGTAATGGCGTAGAGCGCTAATGTGTTAAAAATAAAAGCATTAACAAGCCATCAAGTACGTTTTTTTCTTTAACTTTGCACGAAATAGGCTGATTCCTGCCCTTTCCTACTTATTTGCAAGGGCGTAAACGCATTCTGGCCTAGCTTGGAAAACACTCGCGGTGTTTTTCCAAACTTCTTACTTCAGCATAATAAAAACAATAAATAATAAACAATTAAATGGCAGCATTACAAAAAATCAGAAGCAAAGGAGCCTTCCTCGTAGGCGTCTTGGGTCTTGCCCTCTTTGCTTTCATTGCCGAAGAGTTCTTTCGCTCGTTGGAGACCACTTCCAATGCAGACAGAAACATAGTAGGCGAGGTTTATGGCGAAAAGCTCTCTATCCACGACTTCCAAAGCATGGTAGACGAACAGAGCAATGTAGTTAAGATGCAAATGCAGATGCAGGGTCAGGATCCCACACTCTCTGACCAGCAGACAGAGCAAATCCGTGAGCAAGTATGGCAGCAGTTCGTACAGAACACCGTTATCTCTCATGAGTGTGATAAGCTCGGCATCTTTGTTACCGATGGCGAAGTGCAGGAAGCCCTTCGTGAAGGTACAGCTCAGAGCCTCCAAGCTGTAGCGGGTATATTCCGCAATGCACAAGGCGGTTTCGATCTAGCACAGCTCCAAGATTTTCTCAAGAACTATAACAAGTATCTTGCCGATGCACAAAAGAGCCAACAGAGCGAAGCCATCGAACAGGTGCAGATGATCAAGAACGTATGGGACTTCTCAGAAAAGCAACTCCGCAACGAATTGCTTTCTAACAAGTACAACATGCTCTTTGCTATGGGCTTCGTGTCCAACCCCATCGCAGCTAAGGAAAATTTCGATGAACGCACCATTCAGAAAAATGCCGAAGTGGCCGCACTCCCTTATAGCACTATCAGCGATAAAGACATTCAGGTGAATGATGAAGACCTCAAGGCTGCTTATGAAGAATTTAAGGACAACTTCTATTCTCCCGTTGAAACTCGCGACCTAAAGGTAGTAGATGTCAATGTTGTGGCTAGTGCTACTGACCGTGCCGATCTTATGAAGAAGGTACAAGGTTTTCAACAGCAGCTCCAGAATGGTTCAGACGTGGCCAATGTGGTTCGCACCTCTAACTCTGAACTTCAGTATAGTAACCTCGCTCTCAGTAAGAACGCTTTCCAAAGCTATCCCGACATTGCCGCTCAGCTCGACTCTATGGCAGTGGGTAGCGTAAAGCCTGCTTACTACAATGCACAGGATAACACTATCAATACGCTTAAACTCATTTCGAAGGAGCAAGCTCCCGACTCTATCCTTTATCGTCAGATTGCTTCTACTAAGAGTGATCCTGCAGAGCGCAAAGCACAGGTCGATTCAATTCTCGGCGCACTTAATGCAGGTGCTTCTTTCGCAGAACTAGCTAAAAAGTATGGTCAGCGTTCCGACTCAATCTGGCTCACCTCTAATCAGTACGAGCAGTTCGGTATGAACGACGAAACGGCTTCTTACCTCTCTCAGCTCAACAAGATTGGCGCAGGTAGTGCACAAATCATTTCTAACGAGCAGGGTGCAGCCGTAGTGCAGGTGCTTGATCGTAAGAAAGTGGAGACAAAATACAACGTTGCCGTTGTGAAATGTCCTCTCAACTTCTCTAAGAAAACTTACGAAGACGAGCTTAGCCGCTTCAACCGCTTCCTTGCTCAGAATAAGGATGCCGCTTCTATTGAGAAGAATGCAGCCAAGAATGGCTATGCCGTGACCGACCTCCCTGGTTATTCTCCCATGCAGAATATGATTCCCGCTCGTATCGGTGGTAGCGGTGCTAAGGACTGCGCTCGCTGGATTTTCGACGAAGCTAAGGCGGGTGACGTTTCTAAACTTTATGAATGCGGACGCAATGGTGACCACCTCCTCGTGGTATGCGTAACAGCTGCTAACAAGAAAGGTTATCTACCTTGGGATAACAAGGACGTGAAAGAATTCCTCACTCAAGTGGTTAAGCAGCAGAAGAAGGCCGAAAAGGCGCTTGCAATGGCTAAGAATGTAAAGAGCCTGTCTGATATGCAGAAGTTGAAAGGAGCTATCACCGCTTCGCTCACCAATCAGACTATGGCAGGTTATACTACTGTCAATGGCATCAACGTGCCTGAGCCCAAGCTCTCTGGCGCTATTGCCAAGACAGGTGTCAACAAGGTCTCTGGTCTTGTTCAAGGTGCAGCCGCCCTCTACATCGTAAAGGTTACTAGTCAGAGTAAGTCTGCCGATAAGTTCGATGTAGCAGCAGAAATGGCTCAGGTAGCACAGACTAGTGGTCAGCGTGCTTACTCTTCAGCTTTCAACTATCTCATCCTTCATAAGGCAAAACTTTCAGATCGTCGCTACGAATTCTAAACCCTCGTAGAGAATATTTATAGGAACTGCCCCGCAAGATGCTGAATCTTGTGGGGCAGTTCCTATTCTATTCCGTAAGCATTCTTTATTCAATCCGTATGATAATCGTAACCATGGGTCAGCGGATATTCCCAGTTGGTATTATCCTTATGTCGTATGTTTTCTCATTTTTCATGTTGTCGTAAGGCTGTTGCGTGAAGATACAGTCTTATTTCAGGGAACGAGAATCGTCTCTCTGCATAGATGGAATTTTCCCTCTTGTAAACGGAGGATTTCATAAACTGCGAACGAAGTGTTCCTAACTTCGTCATTATCAATCTAGAACCTAGACCATTCCGTTTCTCAATGAAGACTTTCACGTCTACCACAGGCCTGTGGTAGCTCTGC
>ENA-ORRH01000368-ORRH01000368.1-human-gut-metagenome-genome-assembly--contig:-NODE-368-length-38309-cov-252.771_pt1 | contig 38309 bp, 35 predicted proteins | sample MGYA00242173_ERZ509130 | MGnify/ENA primary metagenome ERZ509130 (study PRJEB26280, sample SAMEA2338633) | human gut metagenome | biome: human gut; feature: human-associated habitat; material: faeces... | reverse complement strand
GTCCATAATATAAAAACTGTGTTAAACTACTTTTATTGTAGCTTGACACAGTTTAGTTTACACTCTCCCACATCATAGTCGCCTGCACGCTTTTTTTGTCATCTAAATTTCTGATGATTTCCAATCGAACACGATGGTGTTGTCTTCTTTGATATTGAAGCTCATACCTACCTTGATAATTTCCTTGCCGCTCATGGCAAAGGCATCGGCATAATGCTTGCTTTCTATCTGCTCAAGAGCCTCCTGGGCAGTCTTTCCAAACTTCAGCTCCATTACATAGATAGTATCGTCCGTCTCCATGGTTATATCAATTCTCCCCTTTGACGTATGTTGCTCCACTAAAATCCTGAAATTCGTGAGCAAGGCAAAGATGATATACATCGTTTGCTGGTAATGCCCTTCGTAATGGGTGTTGTTGCAATAAGGCACCGTCTCCCAAAACGATTTCAGCAACTGTAATGCTTCGTCTATCTTGCGCTGTTTAATAAGCACCGACATCTTGGCGATGGTAGTATTACACATCGCAGTCTTTGAGGTCAGATAATGAGGCAACAAACTTCTGTACAATCCAACTCTTATTTCCTTGTTGGGAATGGCTAGGGTATAGAGCTCCGTTTCTTCATCATAATCCTTGATGGTGATGTAGCCACTCTGATAGAGCAGTGGCATGATGGTGGTCATGGTTTCCGTGGCAGCATCAAAGTCATCCTTTCCGGCTTCCATGCTCTCGCCCAGGTTCGCTGGCAGAAAGTTGAAATTGCGCATCATATTGATCAGATAAGTAGGAGTGCCAGATCCAAACCAGTAGGAATCAATTTTCTGCTTGGCAAAGCAGGTTAATAAGCTGAACGGATTATAAACGTCTGGAGAAGGCCATGTAAAATGATAGCCGTCATAATTATCCTTTAACTTAGCTAACGTCTGCTCATACGATAAGTTTAATTTTTCAGCAAGTGCCTCTATGTCATCCCGCATTCCGTTCACCAGTTCATCTTCCGTAATTCCGCAAATGCCGGCATACGGCTCGTCCATACTGATATTGGTGATGTTGTTCAATTCGCTGAAGATGCTGAGCTGAGAGAATTTGGTGATGCCTGTGAGGAATACGAAGCGGAGCAATTTCTCGCATCCTTTTAGCGGACTGTAGAAATTGCGCATGGCGTTGCGAAGTTCTTCCAGTTTTTCATCCTCGTGCACCACATCAAGCAAAGGGGCATCATATTCGTCAATCAGTATTACCACTTGCTTGCCCGTTTCCCTATAGGCAGTCTGGATAAGTGAGATGAGGCGGACGTTGGCATCAACAGCCGGATTCGTAATGCCCCATTTCTGCTCTTGTTCTGCAAGTTGCTGGTCGAAATATCTTTCCAGCTGGGCTATCTCCATGTGTTTGCCCATGCTCATATCGAAATGCAGCACCGGATAGCTTATCCAATCCTTTTCCAGCTTTTCGATGGCGAGTCCTTTGAAAAGCTCCTTCTTTCCTTCAAAATAGCTCTTCATGGTAGTCAGCAACAGCGACTTTCCGAAACGGCGTGGACGGCTCAGGAAGAAACAAGTACCATCAGTATGTGCCATACGATATACATATTCCGTCTTGTCAATGTAGAACTTATCTTCCACTCTGATTCGTTCGAAAGTTTGTAATCCTATCGGATATAGTTTTCTTGCCATAATTGCTCGCCTTTCTTTTAAGTGATATTCTCTTTGTTGGCAAAGATACGAATAAATGGTGAAACCACCAAATTAAAAACATCTTTTCTTCATTTATGCCCCTTATCTCATTTTCTTATACCTTTTATTTCTTTTCTCCCTTCTCTTATTTCTTTTCTCTCCTCCTTTTATTTCTTTTCAGGCTTCCTCTTATCTCCTTTCTTCCTTCTTGCTGTATTAATAATGGGTTAATCTCGGGAAAAGTCTTGGTTGATTATAGGATAAAATGTTCTTTAACCCTATTGAAATCTCCGTTCATCGACGTTGAACCGCGGTTCAGCGTCTATGAATGGCGGTTCATCGACGTTGAACGGACATTCAACGTCTATGAACGGAGATTTTATCTAAGTATAAATGTTTCTTTTCTTAGTTGAAAGAACTGTTTTAGTAGGTTAAAATAGGCTAGGATACCATATGAGTGCAAAGGTACAAAATCAAATCGAATACACAACTTCTAGAACATAAAATATTGGATATTAATAACTTATATAATAATCGTCCAGACTAAACGGGACACTAGTGCAGATTTGAGTGAAGCTAAGAATCAAGAAATCCACAGCTGGCATGTTAGCCTGCTGTGGACTCTCTGTTATTTTACCCTGAAATTATAATAAAAGTGTAAGCATCCTTATAATATTGTCTTAGTTATCAATTATTTTCTTACTTATCAATCGTAATGGCATCGCTTTGTAGCGGCCTGTGTTATTACCATTACTGCCACTCACGAAACTGATGTAGGTATGGGTTTTTCCCTTCACCTTCACAACACCATAATAGAACAGGCCTTTCACCTTCAGGCTTTCATCTCCACCCTCTGCTAATTCGTATTTGTTTGCCATATCTATCGTTGAATTCTCTTGTTTGTTTTACAACACGAAGATAAGTGAATTCTTCGACATGACAAAAAACCTGGGCAACTTTTTGTTGCCCAGGATATTATAAAAGTTAAAATTTATAGTGTTGCGGAATGAAGGAAATATAATTATTCGAAATATGTGTCGTAAACGGTAAATTCTCGTTTGCCTTCCACTAGTATCTCTTTGCCTATCTTTTCGCCAATCCATCCATTGTCCTGTCGGAAACTGATGTACAACTGTTTGCCAATCGATTCCAATATCCGTTCAGGGTCGATCATATCGTAGTAGATGGTAGTCTCAGAGCCATCCGATATCATCTCACCGTTAGGTTTGTTCCTGTATTCATCTTTATCTGTATGTATGTAGATATACAGTGAACCCTTGCTATTTCTTTTGTCGTGTATCGTTAGTCGGTTTTTGTCGAGCACGGCACTGCTCGATTTCACGCATCGGGTGTTCAAGTATTTATACACACCGATATTCATTAAGTTGCTGCCCCCTACATACCTAACGCTTATCATGCTTTTGCTACCACTCGACAGGCGCGCCACATTGTACCAATAGCCATATTCGAGGCTGTTGAAATCGAAGCCTTGGTTGCCCGAAACGATGGTAGCCGACCAATAGTAGCCTATCGATGGGTTGGTCACCTCATATCCGTTGTTCATGCCTCCACGGGGGAACCGTATGCTTTTGCTTTGGGCGGTGGTGGCAGCCGGCAGTTCGACAGACTGGTAGGTGGTGCCGTTGCTAGTGGTGCGTGTCACCAGAGTCATTTCAGGTGTCAGTTGCTTCCACAGTGAGGCGGTAGGTATAGAGAAGCCCGGAGGACAGATGTCGGCCATATCCGAGGTCTTGTCTCCCTTTTTTATGCGATAGTAGCCTCCGGGGTCGTTCACAGAAGCTGCCCCTAGGTTTCGGTCGAGCATCTTCACACCTTTTTCACTCTCTATCAGCTCATAGTAGTACCATCCCGTTGTGTTGGTTCGGTTGCTTGCCGGCTGATAGGTGTTCTTTTCCTCCCAGAATATGCCCGTATGGTAGATGTCGTATATTATTTTGTGCCCATCTTTGGTTGTTATGGTGAATCGTCCGGTCCATACGCTTTCGTCGTTCGGGTCTTTGGCCTTGATGGTGTAGACACCACCATCGGCTTTTACCTCGGCTTTTTCCTCGACTGCCTTGTCGACCTCGTAAGAGTCTCCGGTTTTCTTCTCAATGGTATAATGGTAGTTGTTTTCTCTACCTATGCCCAGTTGCAATCCATTGTTGCGCTCTGAGGTTCCGCCCATGGCTGTGCGTGATGTACCATTCACCTCGTTGGAAATGAAATTGATGTAGTCTCGTCCGTCTTTACCGTCGCCTTGCAGTCCGTAGATTTTTGTTACTCGGTCTTTTTTTAAGTTGCTACCTTTCTGCACTATCACGATGTTGCGTTTCAGTACGCCGAAAGTCACGGTAAGTTTGGTTTGCCTTATTTCCTCACTGGGATTCTTGGCGCAGGTGAAGGTCAGTTTGTAGCCTTTGCCTGCCGAAGAATAGCTGGGTGAAGAGATGGCTGTTCCTTTATCTGTGCTGACGTCTGTCAGCCAGCTGTCTGTGGGTGTGCTGAGCTTAGGCGTAATTTTTTCAGCATTTACACCGGCGCCCCACATAGTGACGAAGTAAGCCTCTCCGCCACTGTATGTCTTCGCATCGGCCTCTACCCACACGGTATCGCAAGTGCCTAGTTCGTAAGCCCCGTTGGATATGAGGTTGGTCACCTTGAAATTGTAGTCTTTTATCTCTACCTTGATGTTGCCTGCCGGGGCATTCAGAGCTTCTTCTTTAGAGCCGTAGCCTTCACCTGTGGCGGTCACGGTCATCTTGTAGTGGTGGTTGCGCAGCAGGGGCAGTTTGCTGCCCGTCCCATCAGTCCCATCAAGAAAGTTGGCCGTGTAGTATTTCCCGTTTGCTTTGATTACTATGCGCGAGTCGACCGTTGCAGGGGTTTCGAAGAGATAAAGCTCGGCGGGGTTGGATTTGTCGCAATCGCCTATCGTTTTGTTCAGCTCGTCTCCGGCCGGTTCGTTCGTGTTTCCGTCAGTATAGTCCTTGGGAGCGATACTGCCTTGGTTGGCCGTTTGGGTGATTTCCCAACCCGATATCACGAACTTATCTTTTATCGAATCTGCTTTGTTCAGAGTGGCCATCGCCACATTGCGCAATAAGCTGACCGTGTTGCTCGTTCCGCTTTTCAGTTCACTCATTTTGATATGTCCCCAAAGTACGAGGGGCGATGGTATCTTATCGCAGTACACACCGTCAAGTTTTGCCATGTTGCCTATGTTTTTCGAGGCAAGGATGGCTTTGCCATTGGCGACAATGTGGATGTCGGTCGTCTTGGGATTGACATCATTAATGGTCAGGGTGTAGCCGTTGATATTGCTAGGGTCGACTTTGATATTGCTAGGATCGACTTGTCCCATTGCCACACAGCTGCCTTGGTCATCGTATTCGATGACATATAAATCATTGCCACTGATTGTCTCATCGGTATTGGCTCTTGTGTTCACTACGGTAGTGGCGGGAACGACCAACCGTAGTGTCACCTTGCCGTTGTCGAAATAGTCTGATCCGCTGAAAATGTCGTCTGAACAGGCCGACATCAACAGACATATCGTCAGAGCCAGTAAAATCTTTGTGTATTTGCTGTTCATCTTCTAGTTCTCCTTTTTTGTTTTGTGTTTGTGGTAGTCGGGGGAGTGCCCTCATGCCAACTTCCATCCTTGTAATATCCGGTGTAGTCCTTGAAGCGTTTGCCACCGAAGAGAATACCGTATTCTTGTCCATTTTCCTTTTTCACAATGACATATTTGTATTCTCGCCCTTTGACACACCAGAATGTCAAGGTGGAGAGTTTCCAACCAGCGTATCCGCTAGGAACGTCTTGGCTGAATCCTTGACTATTGGCCTTACCGTATAGGGATTTACTACCAGTATTTATGTACCAGTTGTCTATGATATTACCTTGATAGTACATATTAAATGTTACCAGATGGATGTCGGGTTTGCTCTCGAAAAATTCGTGTAGGTTGGAAGTAGGGTCGTAGACAAACCATCCTTCGCGGTTCTTGAAATCGAAGAGCTGCACTCCCGGTTCCATATGGTACGGATATCGCTGGTAGTCATTGTTTTCACCACTATTGAACATTATCAGTGTTTCGCCGGGTTTGGGATATTTGGGTTTCGCTCCTGTGATGCTGCACCATCCTGGTTTATCTGTGGATAGTTCGAAAAGCTTCCACCCCTCGTTTTCCGGGTCTTCTTTCATGCTCACTCCCGGCCAAGAAGGCATAGCTTGACCTTCTGTGTTGAAGAAATACCACACGCTTTGGGGGATATTGTTATCTGAGGTCATGCCATACTGGGTGTATAGGTATATGTTACAGTTTGGCCATTTGTTGTCGGTGGTAAGGTTGCCGGTGTTGATTTGTGCTCCATTTTCCCCAGTTCGGCTATCGTTGAGGGCAATGAAATGTATTCTATAGTCGTTCAGAGAAGGAATGACCGTAACCTTCACTTGCTTCTTCAAATCGTCGTATTTCGGACTGCTTGGAGAGACGGTGAAAGATGATGTCCATGTGTTTGTGGCATTTCCGTCTGATTGGAGCATTATTTTTCCCTTTGATGAAGTTCCCGTCGGATACGTTATCGTCACCTTGTCTTTGTTGGCGCTGTTGGCGCTGGTGAGAATCGTTTTATCAATCTTTATTCCGCCAAGGTTGGTCTCGTACAAGACGGCATACGTACTTTGCTTACCTTCCTCCGTGTGTATCTCCACTTCGAGCGGTGTGACGTTGAGGAAAGGCGTTACATTGTATTGCACGTCGATGTATTTCACGAGATTGTTGGCGCGGATGGCTACCACTGCCGTACCTTTAGTTTGCCCATTATAATCGTCCATCAGTATCGCAGGATTGACGGTGAAGAGGATTTGTCCGCTCTGGACTGTTGCCAGAACAAGAGGTTTCTTGCCGATTTTACTCACGCATTCCACCGTTACCTCTTTGGCGTTTGTTTTATATCCGATAGAGTCGTTGTATTGTGAGGTGACGAGTATCTGTTGGCCGGTTTTATTGTCGTGGTCAAATTTGCTGTCGTCGTTGCTGTCGACGAGCTTTCCTGTGCGCGACACCCATAGCGATGTTTGGCTGAAGTCGGCATAGACATCCTGCAATGTCCAGTCAAAGACACTCATATTGATATCCATATCCATTTTACCCTTGCCGGTGATGCTGGCAGTCATATCGTAGAACGTACCTCGTTCCAAGTCGCCTCCCGATTTATTCCCTGCTACGCCTCCCAAGGGCAGTATGTAGGTGTGGGTGATTGTGGTCTCGTCTCCTTTGGAAGTAAGTTCTGTACCTTTAATCTCAAGATAGGTGTTTTTTTTGTTGTTATAGTTCTCTGGCAAATAGAGAATGTCAGTGTAGCTCCATTCGTCTTTGTTGAAGTCAACTTCATTTTTGACCGTGAGCGTCTGTTCTTGTGTTCCATTGTTTCCCTTTCCGTCAAACAGTCCCCCTGTGTTTACAATGTCTTTCACCGTGATTGATGTAATCTTCAACCGGTTGGATCCGAAAGAGTTTTGGGAGAAAGTTTTGTTGTTGAAACGCAACGAGAACTTCACCTTGGAGCAAACAAAGATCATGTTGGCTGTTATGGTGGCCGAGGTGTTTGGGCTCACTTCCAGCTTATTGTTATCTTCGTTATTTTTGTATTCGTATAGTAGTGGCAGCTTACCTTGCACCGGCAAATTGCCGTTGCTGAAGTCGAGCGTTTTTGCCTTGAGTTGTTCTTCTGTTGTGTATATGCTTATGCCCGGAATGTTGGCCGTCAGATATATTTTGTATTCCCCTTGCTTGAGGTCGCAGTAGAACACTCGATAGTTGTTGTCGGATGAGAGTTGGTCGATGTCTATTCTGCGCACCACGGCCTCACCTTTTCCGATGGGATAGGCGAAGAACCAAAGGTCGGTTATGACTCCTTCTTTGCCCTGAATATCAACAGCGTCAGCGTCGGGAGTGTCGCTGCCTTCTCGTGTGACATTGCTGTAGGGGATATATACAGTCACGGAATGTGTCGGGCCGTCAGGTCCAAACCCGCAGTCCGAACATCCTGTTGTCATCAGTAGGATGGCTATGTTGAATAATAACAAAATATACTTTCTCATGATGGCAATTGTCGTTTTTACAAGTCGTTTTTGTTAAATACTATTCGCCAAGTGTTGATTTGCAGCGACAGCACCACTTCGGCGTTGTTGCTGTCACGACCGATGAGCAGTATGATTTGATAGTTGTTCTCACGGTCGAGATACTCCTGTAGAGACATGTCCTTGTATTTGTCTAGGCGCATCATCTCCAGGTATTTCACCAAGTCGATGTTGAACACATCCTGGTTGGTCTTTTGGTTGTGTACGACGAACCGCGACGCTTTGTCGGTGGTTAGTCTGAGGGTGGCCATCTCTGCCAATAGGGCGCTATTGGTAGGAGCGGTCTGATTATCTATAACGGCCTCTTTCATGCTGTAGGGGCGATATTCCAGCGCCGGGCAGTCTGCGAGGTTGTTGCGGTAGTCGTAGGTATGATTGGCCGCTTTTATGGCCAGTGAATAGTCGTTGGCCGTAAGAGGCTTGTCGTCGGCCGACTGTATCAATACCTTGAATCGGTTGACATCTTTTACCAGTGGGACTACAGCCAGGCTGGGTGCTGTCTCGCTGACGGTGAAATGTTCAGTGATACCGTGCCACAAGTCTTCGGGCGACTTGTCATAGACGGTCTGTGTATCGCCGAGCTTCAGATTGAGCTGCAGCTGGTCGATGCTGTTTTCTGTGGTGGGTTGTTGGGGTGAGATGTTGTAGCACGAAGGCGTGTTGTCTGTTCCTGCCCATGCCACCAGTGTGTACGTTCCGGCTTGCAACTGGAGTGGTAGACTATAATTCCCATCGTGTTGTGTGATGTGGTCTTCAACGGTTGAAACGAACCGCCCACGGTCATCATAGATGAACAGCTTCACCCAGTTCACCTGCGATGGAAAGGCATCGGCGAACTCCATATTGTAGTTATAGACGAAGCGCACCTCGCACGGACATGGCTTCTCATCCTCGTATACGCAGGAGGAGAGCAGGGCAGTCAGTGCAAGACACAACACTATCATCGGATAATAAAAGCGGTTGTTATGCATAATGTTAATATTGGTGGAATGTTTTGTTCCATTGTGGGGTATCTCCTTCTTGTTGCCAGGAAGGAGATACCGAGCTTTTGTTTATATTCGTATTCTGTGTTTATTGGCTTATTCCAAATCTACATTTTGTTTAACCAAACGCCACTTCTTGATCTTGACTTGCACCTGTATGGATGCTTCAGCCTTGTCGTCAGGATCTGTAGGTCCTTTATAGGTTGGCTTGCTGTAGCCCAGCTTCTTGATGCTGTTTACTGTCAGTTCATACCAGAAGTTGCGCACCACTCCATACTTATCTTGCTGCATATATTCTCCGTCTGGGTTGTGCTTAATCCATGCGGTGTAGTAGCAGACGCCCTCAGTGTAGGTCTGAATATCTGGATCGTTTCCATTATTTTTGAAAGCGTCGTTGACAGTTTCTGCCTTACCGTCCGTATTGGTTGCAATGGCCTTGTACAAGCGTGCACCTGCCAAACTTCTGAAGACATAGCCGTTGTATGAATAGAATGTTCCGTCTGTTCCGTCTGTATTTTTTGCTTCAGTGAATATCTTATCCGTGATGGCATCTTCTTTTCCAGTAAGGTTCAGTACTTTTGCAAACATCTTGCTGTAGTTATCTGTTCCATCTTTAGCCAGTTCTGTATAATAGGCGCCTTCAGGTACGTATTTCACTTTATAGACAACGCCGGTGGTCTGACCGTTTAACTGGGCAGAGGCATCCATCGTATTTTCCGGACAATAGAATGTGGCTGTGCTTGGAGCAGAGAAAACCGTTGCGCTTCCTTGCTCGAAGTTTGCTTCACAGTATTTTTTGTCTATCGAAGTTTGGTCATAGTTCGGATCCTTTGGGTAAGGCCATGCGTCAGTAACAGTAGAAGGTTTGTGCGTTGCAGGCGTCCCATCCTTTACAAGAAACATCTTTTTATTCAAGTTAATCAGGCTGGCACCTTCCAACGTGGCCTTGGCTATGATGTTGTCTCCTACTTTTATCTCAAAGGCTTGCTTGTCGGTATTGTTGAATGTGACCTTTGAAACGGCACGTTCAACGTCTACTTGCAAGAGATTCAAGTTGGTTTTTCCAGCTGTCATCTCTTTTCCAGCATCATCTACTTCTGTTTTGGTCGCATCCTTATCGATTTTTTGCTCTGTCGGGGCAGAAGCATTGGTCATGAAGAAGTTGCCCTTTGTGGAGAGTTTGGCTATGCTGGTTATACCGAATTCCGCCTTCATATCTGTAGACCCTTTGATGATAGGGGTTAATGCGTTTTGGCTGTTGTTGTAGTTGGCCAAGACGTATACCTTATAGGTGCCGGGAGTACATTTGAATGGTTCTGTAACACGAATTCGTTGGTCATCCTCGCCTTCGTTCGTTGCATCTTTCAGTTTCGGAGTAATGACCTGCATAGCAATGTCATTCTCATTGGCCAACACTACAGTAAGGTCCTTGACGGTGTATTCATCGAGGTCACCCAAAACTTCGTCACCGGTATTACCTGTGACGGCACGCGTGGTAGCACTGTTTGCCACTGATATGGCAATCTGTGCGTAGGTTTTGCCTTCGCTAGTGGTTCCATCACCACCGTTTAAAGCTTCATCGTTCGATGAGCAACTGGTAGCCAACAGGGCTAGCCCCGTCAAGCCACAAAAGAAAAGTTGTTTTGTTTTCATGTGTTAAGTAATTAATTAATTGATTATATATCAGAATTTCTCTTTCTCACTTCTTCCAGATTCATAGCCGCTTTCGGGTCGTTGGCCTCTGCAGCCTTTTTCCACCATACCACGGCCTCTTCTTCCTTGCCTTCTTTCCAAAGCAGACAGGCACGCGTATTCCATGTAAACGGTTCGTTCGCCGTGTGCTGCAGGTATTTCTCAGCCTTAGCGGTGTCGTTTCGTTGCAATGCGATTATCGCGGCGTTGAGGTTGGCTATGGAGTGGGTAGGGTGGCTGTCGGCAGCAATCATCAATGTGCGGTCTCTTTGCGCTTTGTCGTTGCCATAGAATGTATCTGCCACGGTGTAAAACTCGTAGACGTTGAGTTCTTCGGGATGGGTCTCAACCATCTTTCGTGCTTCTTCCGGTGTTCTTTCCCGGCTGTAGTATTCCACTCTGAATATATTCTTCCTCAGCATAGGATAAACTGTGGTCAGCAGGATTCTGTAAGGTTCGCCACTGCCTATCGACTTTATGGACTCTTCCCTTTTGTCCAAATCGCTTTCTCTCTTTATGACTTCCATGATAGAACTTTTGTATGGTATCTCCATCTTGGACAGAATTTCTTTCAGTCCATCCCAGTTCTCACCACTAGGTGTTACTGTCAACAGCGAGTTGGCAAATGAATATCTTTTGCTCACGTAGCTTTTCAATGCCTGGGCGCGGCCTTCTGCCAACCACTTGTTGTGGTTCAGCGTGCCTTCGGGCGATGCATAGCCTGCGATGTCAATTCGGTTGATGACATAGACAGGGTTGTTCTCGACAGCTGTCAACACCGAATCTATCTTGTTTAGTTCTTGGCGGTTGCCATAGCGATTGGGTAGCAGGATGGTCTTGTTGACAGGGTATATCAGAAAGGCATCGCAACTCTTCGTCCTGATATCGTATTCTTTAGGACATTTCATCTCGTCCGACAGTGCCAGTTGCGGTGCATACAGCAGGTCGCCTACGGTCTGTTCGTTGTCGAGCAGCCCGCCACAGGCACACCCCACCACCTCTTCTCTAAGTATCAATCGAGCCTTGTCCATCCATGGCTGTCGGTCGATGTTGGCTTTGTATTCCACAAATCGGGTCTTATTGCCTTCCAGTGTGATGTAGGGCTTGTCGGTTGGCGCGTATGAATTACCGGAACGACGGTCTTTCAAGGCTCGTGTGCGTCCGCTTACCACCACAGGAGCCAGCTCTACCGAGTGGCTGTTGTCATCGGTGCGTATGATGGGTATGATGGTACGACGGTGCTGGCTCTTGACGGTCTGTTTTCCTAGGTCGAGTGTGAACGACAAGGCTATCTGTCCGGCTTTGAGACGTATGGTCTCGTTGTTCACCCCACAGAAGTAGCCATGGTTGTTGTCTGCCATGGTAGTGGCAGGCTGTATGTATAGGAGGACGGCTCCCAAGAGGCATTTATTTATAATGTTCATTTTCATATTTGTTTATGAGTTAACGTTACAGACAGTATATCAGACTTATAGCGGCCTTGGTTGGACCGATGTAGTTGTAGTGTGACTTTTCAACGGGCTTGCCACACTCCAGGCAGTCGTACTTCTTGTAGTCGACATAGAGATAGCCCACGCCCACCGACAGCTCAAAGTTCCATCGGGGTGACATGACCCATTGGTAGCCATAAGACAAGCCTCCACCGGCGGCCCAGCCTTGATAACGGTTGTCGCGCAACGATGGGAACAACCCGAAAGGCAGCTTTATGCCTCCTGCATTGAATTGTCCTCCCAACGCATGGATGCCGAAGAAGTGTCCGTTGAAGGTTTCGCACGTCCAGTATCGCAGTTCGGGTTGCACGAGCCAATGTTTCAACTTCTTGGTATCTGAGAATTGCCAAGGCTGCCACCCTCCACCTACAGAAAATGAGTGCTTGTCACCAGTTGCGACTTCTATCGCCAAGTTGGGGGTTGATGTGGCAAGATAGGGTATATTTGTCTTTATGGCTACTTTCTGCGCTCTGCTAGAGAAAACAGCCAATATAGGTAAGACAGCTACTATAAGTAATTTCTTTTGTTTCATCATCCGAATCAATTTCATTTTTTGCACTTCTATTGAGAACTTGCCGGCTTATCCTTGTAACATGGTGGATGTCACCGGGTTTCCTTTTCGGCTGCAAATTTAAGAGAAAATCCAATACGAAGCAAGAAAAAGTTTCAAAAAGGCTACATTTTTTGTGCAAACGTTTGCACACTTCATGCAATCTGTTTACGCACACACATCATCAAGCACATGATTGATGGCTGCCTTAATCATTTCCAGTGCCATGCCATGTTTCTTCTTCAAAATACTTAATGTGTTGAAAAGCAGTTTTATCATCCATCTAACTATTAATCTTTATTAATTATACATAGAGATATACCATATATATGAAATATATTATGTATCTTTGCACCAAAGTAGAACCATTTAAATAAATACACTTATGAGTACAGTTTCAGTAACACCTTCTAAAAGAAAGATCATTGACTTAAAAGATGATACTTTTAAGACTCTATCCATTATGGCTATTCAGAAGGGAACCAACCTCAAAAACTATATTGAGGATATACTCAATGGCATAGCCGAAGATTACGAAGACGCAAAGCTCTATGCTAAATTAAGAAAAGAGCAGCCAGAGGGTCTCATCCGTGCCAACAAAGAAGAACAAGAAGATTTTGAAAAGTGGTTAGGCGTATGAATGTCGAATTTTCCAAAGCCTTTGTCAAAGCTTCCAAACGTCTTTCAGGCAAGATGCTCGATTCTTTAAGACGTACGATAGTAGAAGTTAAAGCAGCCAAAGGTATTCAAGATATCTCTGACTGCAAGAAACTTGTTGGGTATCGTAATATATATAGAATTCGTTTAGGTGACTATAGAGCACTATTTACTCTAGAAATTGAGTTTTCTGGTGATACTATATTCTTTCAATATCTTGCTCCACGAGGCGAAGCCTATGGTAAAAAGATGAAAACAGAACTTAAACGAATAGACAAAGAATAATTATATTATTCAGTCTCCAATGTATCAATCTTCTTAGTAAGAACTTTATTACTAATTAATTTTTTAGTTGTGATATTGGCAGTATTTCCTGATTCCATGAAGCGTACCTTGGAGATGGAATGGAACTACCCACAAGTCTTTCGCTTGTGGGTAGTTGAATACTATCACTCTCTTTGATGGAAAGAATCATTGAGAATTTTACACATGTCATCAAGGTGTTCTTCTGCCAGGAAGAATGAGGGTGAAGAGGCCTGGTCTATCATCATGACCAGTTCCTGGTCCAGCACATACTGGTTCGGTATTTGTTTTTAGATGAATGTTTCCAAATATCCTCTTGCCCCGTAGAGTGGTACATTTGTGATGCCGTCCTGCTCCCGATAGTCGCTCATGGAAAAGCGCAAGCCTTTCATGCCGGGATATTTGGCTATAGTCGCTTTCAAAGACTTTGACTGAAGATTCTCCTCTGCCTTCACTTCTACCGGTATGACCTGCATTCCTGCCTGAATGACAAAGTCTAGTTCCAGCTGGCTGTTTTCCTTACTATAATAATATATAGGAATCTGACGCAGCGATTCCAGCTGACAGCAAACGAAGTTTTCCGTAAAATCACCTTTCCCGGTATTGTCATTACTAGGCAGCAGAAGCATGGCTGGCGGAGTTTTACTCATAGCCCCCAGCAGTCCACAATCCAAGAGATACAATTTGAAGGCACTGATATCCTCATGAATCTTCAGAGGAAGCCCCAAAGTCTTCACCCTACAGATTTTATATACCAGTCCTGCATCTATGAGCCATTGGATTGCCAACTCATAATCCTTGGCTCTGGCACCTTGTTTTACAACACCATAGATGAACTTTTTATTCTCTTTGGCTAGTTGGGAAGGGATGGAGTTCCATACCTGGTTGATTCTTACTACCTGCTCTTTTGGTGCATGCTTGGAAATGTCTTTTTCGTAGGCCCGAATAATTTCCTCCTGTACTTCCCTTACGGCATTTGCATCATTGGTTTCTATGAACTTATTTACGGCTTCGGGCATACCGCCAACAAGGTAATATTCACGAAGATGCTGAATATAGAGTGTTCTGAGCGATTTTACCACATCCCACATTCCATGCTGCAGCAGATCCATACGCTGCTTGAAACCACGTGCCCACAGAAACTCCTCGAATGTCATCGGATACATTTCCAGGGTGTTAACCTTTCCCACAGGATAGGATTCTCCCTGATGAAGAGACAAGCCGAGAAGGGAACCGGCTACTGCCACATGATACTCCCGTGCATTTTCACAGAAATACTTCAACGAGGCAAGTCCACGATGCAACTCCTGTATTTCATCCATAATGATGAGGGTCTTGCCGGCTTCTATATTAACACCAGTAATAGCTCCGATGGTGAGAAGGATGCGATCTATATTATAGTCTGAAGCAAACAAATCCTTAGCCATGGCATTGTTGTCACAGTTAATGTAGGCCACATTTTCAAACTCACGTTGCCCAAATTCCTTCAAGATATAAGTTTTGCCAACTTGTCTTGCTCCCAACAGAATAAGGGGTTTTCTATCCTCTCTGTTTTTCCAAGCAATGAGGTCTTGCATGATAAATCTTTCCATATATTGCGTTTTTGGCTGCAAATATACTGAAAATTAATGAAATAGCAAAATACATCACATTTTTATGAGGGACGTTTTGAAAGATTAACACACTTTTATGAGGGACTTTTGGGGCTACATATACACTTTTATGAGGGACTTTCTGTTATGCTTTTTGCCTATTGGCTATTGGAGCAACTTCTAGTTACAAAAAACTCAAGGATACCTCTTCAAATTGCCTCCGAATTTCTTTTTTGTACTTTTGCTCTAACTGTTTTACATCCAATCAGCATTCCCCGATCTCGAATGTGACCACAATCATCAAGCAAGCCCGTTGTTTTTATATCCGAAACCGCTATTTCGAAAACACAAATAACATTCAAACAAATAAAAAAACTTAAATTAGCAAACAAATAAGCTGATATTCAAGCTTTTTTGTTATCTTCGCATCCGAAACCGGCATTTCGGAAACAGCGGTTTCGGAAAATAATATAAAAAATGAAACTCTAAAATTATAAAAATATGAAGTTCTTCGGAAGACAAAACGAAATAAAAGAATTGCAAGAGATAAGAAATCTATCTTTGCAAACGGCTCGTTTTACAATTGTAACAGGACGCCGCCGTAGCGGAAAGACATCCCTATTGATAAAAGCATACGAGGATGTTCAGGATATGCTGTATTTCTTTGTTGCACGAAAATCAGAAGCTGAACTCTGCAGAGATTTTATCGAAGAGATGACGAGCAAACTTCAGCTTCCTATTCTCGGCGAAGTAACACGCTTTGCTGATATCTTTAAATATCTGCTTCAACTATCCAAGATTCGCCCTATCACTCTCATCATTGACGAATTTCAAGATTTCAAGCGGGTTAATCCATCTATCTTTTCAGATATGCAAAAGATATGGGATCTGAACAAACAGGAAGCTCACATCAATCTCGTGGTTTGCGGTTCTGTTTATTCACTTATGAACATCATCTTTAAAAACAACAAGCAACCACTTTATGGCAGGCAGACAGGAGAAATAAAAGTCACTCCATTTCCTCCTTCTGTTATCAAGGAAATTCTCTCTACATATAATTCCGCCTATACCAACGATGACCTACTGGCCCTCTACAGTTATACAGGCGGAGTAGCAGAATATGTAGAAATGATGATGGATGCAGGAGCCACAACCAAGGAACAGATGACAGAGAAGTTTGTTGGAAAAAACTCTTATTTCATATATGAAGGGAAAAATATGCTGATAGAAGAATTTGGCAAAGACTATGCCCGCTATTTCGAAATATTGCAACTTATCGCATCAGGCTACACAACCCGTGGTGAAATAGAAAGCATCATGAAAATAGAACTCTCGGGCTATCTCACTAAACTGGAGAACGACTATTGTTTGATTTCCCGTTATACACCGATGTTTCAAAAGACCAATCGCAACATTCGCTATCAGATAGAAGACAACTTTCTTCGCGTCTGGTTTCGCTACATCTACAAATATGGATACATGATAGAGGTTGGCGCCAATAAAAAACTAAAAATGGTCATGGATAAGAGCTACACCACATACACCGGCAAGGTTCTGGAAAGATATTTTATTGCCAAGATGATAGAGAGCGAAGAATATACCCAGATAGCCTCCTGGTGGGACAGAAAGGGAGAGAATGAAATCGATATTATCGCTGCCGATGAACTGGAGCAGAAGGTTATTTTTTATGAGGTAAAACGCCAAGCTAAGGATATAAATCTCGGCATTTTAAAAGATAAAGCCGAGCATTTCTTTCAAGCAACAGGAAAATTCAAGAAATTCGATATCGTGTACCAGGGCTTGTCGATGGAGGACATGTAAAATTGTGTGGTATCATCATCCAAGAGGTTCAAGCAGCAGTTAGTCAATGGGAAAGTTTAGCTACTCTGCTTCAAATCCCAGCCAGAGAGATGGCTATGTTTAAAGAAAGGTTTAAGCTTAACCTATAATATAATGAAGCATCAAACCTATTTACTTCATTATATTATGGGTTATTCTGCAATCTCTATCATGTCGATGATGGTATAGATTGGCAAGATATCCAATGCAAGTTGGGTGTTAAAATGGTAAGAAAGGAGATTATTTATGTCACAAAAGAAGATATTCAGATGCCAGGATTGTGGGTACGAGACCGAAGTATATGAGGGACGTGGCTTCATGGGACAGCATATCGAAGCCATGTCTTGTCCTGACTGCAGAAACATAGTACCTCTTGTGGTGGGTGGAGTAATTGGTGATGCTGCACCTAGTTTTAATTCTCTTGTAGGAAGGCTATGTCTAAGATGTGGTTCTGACAGGATTCACAGGTGGGATATGCATACTTGCCCAAAGTGCGGGGGCAAGATGCAACCCACTGGCGAAGAAGAGTTTTGGACATGAAAATTCTAGCCTTTATAGGAAAAAGAAATTCCTTTTCAAACCTGTTTTTCAATCCATGCCATCAGTACTGCTACAGCATACTGCTGTTCTTCTCCTGTCAGCTGTCTTCCGGCAGGTATATGATGCCATTTGAAGAAACAACCACGGCAACAGCAGCCTGTAGCATGCTGGGCAATGAATACGGGATGACCTCTCATCGGCGTCTGCTTGCCGTCATTGGGAATCACGGCAGGAGCAAGGCGTTTGGCAACGAAATCCTCCGCATGCTTACGGATGGTAGCCAAACCCTTTTCTGCAATATATTCCTTATCCTTCTTCGAGAGATGGAAACGGCTGCGAAAAGCTGATTGGGAAAGTCTTTCAAACAAATCAGTCAAGTCATACTCTTTGTCTGGAGAAGTATCGCTTTCCATGTTTTCTGAAGAGATAGAGTCTTTCTGATGATCCTCTTTCTCCTCAGGAAACAAATTGAGTTCTACATATTTTGCTTGGTTTACTTTTGATTCTTTTTTCATTTCTATTAGCCTCCTATATCTAGGAATCTCCTATTAATATTAATGGATATCAGACTCTTCCGCTGCTGATGCTTTGTTTTCCTTGGGTTGTGGGTTGGGTACGAAGCCAAGGATGGCAACCAGACAACTCATCAAAGGACTGATGATGTTGAAGAAGCAGAAGGGGAGATAGACAAGTGTCGGGATACCAAGAACCGTACTCTGCGTCATACCGCAGGCTGTCCATGGAACCAGCACGCTCGTTACGGTAGCGCTATCCTCTGTACTTCGGCTCAAGAGTTCCGGTCGATAGCCTCGTTCGGCATATTCATCCTTGTAGATAGATGCATTCATAATAATGCTCAGGAACTGGTCACCCATTACGAGATTGAGCAAGACGCCTGATGTCACAGTGCTGCAGACAAGCGAGATGGTACTGTGGATGCTTTTCAGGAGCATGTGGGTAATGGCGTGGAGCATGCCGCTGGCTACCATACATGAACCGAAACACATGGCACAGAGGATGAGCCAGATGGTATTGAGCATGCCAGCCATACCTCGGGTGGCTACGAGATCATTGATGTCCACCATACCGCAATCTACCTGGGTATGGGTATAGCAGGTGGTCATGATTCCTTCAAAGAGGCTTTTGGCAGAGATGCTGTCTTCACCTGCTATCCCTACAAGTACTTCCGGCTGGAGAATGAGGGCACAGATGCATGCTGAAAGGGCTGAAAGCAGAAGGGTAATGAGGGATGGCGTCTTTCGGTAGATGAGCCATCCTGTAAAAACCGGAACCAGCATCGTAAGCAAGGAGATATTGAAACCATGACTCAGACCGGTAAGATACTGGCTGATATCAACTGGCTTGGAATCATAACAGAATCCGATGATGAGATAGAGTACCAGCGAGAGCAGGATGCTTGGTATGGTAGTATAGAGCATATAGCGGATATGTGAGAAGAGATCCGCTCCGGCTATACTCGAAGCAAGGACGGTGGTATCGCTCATAGGCGAGAGTTTATCCCCGAAATAGGCACCGGAGATAATAGCTCCAGCGGTATAGGGGGCTGGTATTCCCAGGGCATCACCGATTCCCATCAGAGCAATACCGATGGTGGCAATAGTGGTCCATGAGGTTCCCGTCATCACAGAAATGATGCTGGAGATGATGCATGCGCAGGGAAGGAAAAAGATTGGCGACATGATCTGTACACCATAATATATCAATGTGGGTACCACACCACTGATCATCCAGGTAGCTGACATCATTCCGATGAGCAGCAGGATCAGGATAGATACTCCGGCATCGCCCACGGTCTTTTTGATCATCTCTTCAAAGATATTCCATTTCATCCTATAGATGCCCATACCGAGTGCTACACATACGGCTGTGGCTATCATGAGGGCCACCTGAGAGGCACCAGCCAAGGCATCATCAGGGAAGATTTTGACAACCAGGACGATGAGGGTGATAAGTACTGCCAGCGGTATGACAGAAATAAAAGGATGTGGTGCAACTGGCTGCAGAGACGAGCAGGATGCCTGATTCTCTGCAGCTTGAGATTTCTGTTTCTTTTCTTCTTGTTCCATTTGTTAATATTCTCTTTTCATTTTAGTTTTTCATTTACTTTGCGTTTTTATCCGTTTCTTCAACGCTTTTCTTCTGTGTATTCGGCAAGAATCCTGCTATGATGCCGAGCAATGGCAGGAAAGCACTCACCTGGAAGATAAACTCGATGCTCGTCTTGTCTGCTAACCAGCCGAAGAAAGCAGAGCCCAAACCTCCCAAACCAAACATCAGTCCGAAGAAAATGCCGGCTATCAGTCCTACTTTATCTGGCATCAGGTCGGTGGCATATACCACGATGGAAGAGAAAGCCGAGGCAATGATCAATCCTGACAGGAAGGTAAAGATGATGGTCCACGTGAAGTTGACGAAAGGCATGGCGATGGCGAAAGGTGCTGCTCCCAGAATGGAAAACCAGATGACATACTTTCTGCCGAACTTGTCACCCAGCATTCCTCCTGCCACAGTTCCTATGGCAAAGGCTGCAAGGAACACGAAGAGACACAGCTGTGAAGTCTGTACCGAGACACCGAACTTATCCATCAGGAAGAAGGTGAAGTAGCTCGTGATGCATGCCGTATAGAAATACTTGGAGAACACGAGCATGATGAGGATAAACAGTGCCCAATACTTCACCCTTTTAGAAATATGGGTATTGAGAAGCGGTTGTTTCTGCGGATGGTTCACCACGTAAGCCAGTCGTGCCTTGTACCAGACTCCCAATCTTACCATGATGATGGCAGCGAGGAGGGCTGCAAGGGCAAACCAGGAGATGGCATGCTGTCCGAAAGGCAGGATGATGATGGCAGCCAGCAGCGGACCTACTGCCGATCCGCCATTGCCGCCCACCTGAAAGATAGATTGTGCCAGACTCTTCTTGCCTCCCGATGCCATCTGTGCCACTCTTGAAGCTGTGGGATGAAACACGGAAGAGCCCAGACCTACGACGCTCACAGCCAGGAGAATCAGAAAATAATTCTCGGCAAAAGCCAGCAGGAGCAAGCCCACCAAGGTGAAGCACATGCCGAGGGAAAGAGCATAGGGACGGGGATGCTTGTCAGCATAAAGCCCCGTAAAAGGTTGCAGGATGGAAGACGTCATCTGGAAGACCAGCGTGATGATACCTATCTGTGCAAACGAGAAGTCGAACTTATCCTTCACAATCGGATAGATGGAAGGGATAATCGACTGAATCATATCATTCAAGAAATGGGAAATGCTACAGATGATGAGCATGGAATATACCGTACCCTCTACCATCTTAGGATTTCCCTTGATTTTACTACCTATTGACTTGATGTTCATTTCTTTTGTTTTTGTATTTTTTCTTATTTGAAAATCAACATTTTAAGTTGTTTATGTTCTGCTTCAAGCTCCAACAACCTTCTCTTCGCATCCAATCCTCCGGCAAAACCTGTCAGGGAATGATTACTGCCGATAACACGATGGCAGGGAATGAAAATGCAGATACCATTAGCTCCGATAGCACCAGCAACGGCTCTTGTGCCATTGGGGTTACCCATACTCATGGCTATTTCCTTATAGCTTTTTGTTTCTCCGTAGGGTATGTTGAGCAATGCATGCCATACTTTTTTCTGAAAATCAGTTCCTACAGGGTGCAACGGAATATCGAATGTCTTGCGATTGCCGGTGAAATATTCGTCCAATTGCGTCTTGGCCAGTTCCAAGATAGTGGATGTTTCAATCTTGAACTCAGCCTTCATATACCGCGAAAGCCGAAGTTTATTGCGCTCTGCACATGGCATTTCATTCCAATCACAAAGGCATAATTCATCGCCCACCGATGCTAGGATAATTTCTCCACAAGGCGAACTGTAATATTGAATGTTTACTTGCTGCATTGTATCAGATACGTTTGAACAGTTTTTTATTTTTCATACAGTTCTATCGGCAAACCATCTGGGTCACAGAAGAATACAAATCGCTTGCCAGTATATTCATCTGTACGGATGGGTTCATGAGCGATGCCTTTACTGTCAAGTTCAGCAATTGTATCCGAAAGATCATCCACCTCAAAAGCAAGATGGCGCAGACCGGCAGCTTCCGGATAGGAAGGACGTGCAGGTGGATTAGGGAAGGAGAAGAGCTCTATGACATACGAGTCATCAAGCCAGCAGTCTGCCTTCCAGGAGTCACGTCCTTCACGATAATTTTCACTTACTATATTCATTCCGAGCACATCTGTATAGAAATGCTTGGATTTCTCATAGTCGGAGCAAATCACGGCTACATGATGGATTTTGTTAAGTTTCATTGGATATTATTATATTGTTAATCAATGATTTATCAACTACTCATGTCTTGATAGTCCGGGAATGATTACCCTTCATGGAGCTCATTCTGATTTACGATTGAATCTTTGAATTCTTTCTTTGACTATTCGCAAATAGGTACGTTTCATCTTTTCAGTCAAAAAAGAATTGTTGACCAAATGCTCTACTTCGTCCGGCAATAAAGAAAAAGAGTCAAGGATCATTTCTATACGCTTCTTCTTCAGACCGATATGCTCTCCGAATCTCTCAAAGTCAAGACGGCATGGATGTCCTGTCCGCTCATACACATCACTTTTCTCCAGAGTCAGAGAAAGCCCCCCATTCAACCCCAAATCATCGCCCTCGATATGGAGACAGGTGTTCATCAGGTCATAGGCGGGAGCAAGCTGGTAATGCTCGCCAATTCTCATGATGGAGAAGTTTTTCAGATGGTCGTCGCCATTACCGTAGATGTAATTGAATACAACCAACTTAAAGAAACGTTCCATGGCTATCATCCAGGCAGGAATAAATCGTTTTATTGCACAGGCAATATCCTCGAAGCATCCATCATATTTGAAAAACGTACCTTGCTCTGCTTCATTCTTACCAACCAGAGAGGCGAAATCCTCCATGAGATATTTGCTTCCATCCTTGGCTATGTCAAATCTCTTGGTAATATATACCATATCTCCATGAGGGGTAAAGCAAAGACCGTTTTCTGCTGTAATGATACCATATACCTGTGAGGCTATCTGCATGGTAAGATGCTCGTTAGCAGGAATCTGCTTCCTGGTATAAAGAGTATTGTCCCAAGGTGCTGGCTTCAGGATATAGCGAGAGCGTTCATCCGTCTGCGAGATTCTGATGATTCCATTCTCTATCACTGCAGGAAATTTCTCCTGAGCTCCAGATACGGAGATACGTCTCATGGCTGTCATAGTCTCTGATGTCTTACTGATTTCATCTATTTCAAAATCAAGCAAATGCGACACATTCTGACCATCAAACAGTTTTTTGCAAGCTGTAGGAGAGTAAGTGGAAAAACCATCTGCAAGGGTGGATGGGCAATGATTTAATTCTTTCATGATTCTACTTCTTTTACAGTTATTGCTCCTATCGTATCATGGGTTGCTATCTTCAGAAGAAGTCCAAAGAAATCCTTCTCATCCAATCGCCAACTTCTGCAGACTATCTTTCTGTTTGCTCCTTCTGGAAGCATATTGGTAAAAACCGGGAATAGATAACCAGACTGATAAGGCTCTTCCCTGAAAGGCATGGTAAGTGAGACAGGATCATGGGTCCTATCCATCATATACTGCTTGTCGTATGTGAAGGTATAACCTCTGCCAGGAGTTGACTCCTCTAAAAGTCCTGCTTCTGTGTCGTGGCAATAAACGATAGCTTTTCTCATAACTTACTTTATTTAAACTGTTTGACGAATCTCATATTTAACCTCCATGCCAAGGATATCCATGATTTTTTCAACCGTCGATAAGGAAGGGTTGCCTTTACCGCTCTCTATTTTCTTGATGGTAGAAATGGCTATCTCAGACATGTCAGCAAGGTCTTGCTGGGTAATCCCCAAGGCCTTACGCTGCAATTTCATTACTTCTTGAATTTTCATACCAAGTAGTGTATTATATTGTACTTTTCCTGCAAAGTTAACAAAAAAATCTAGATTACGCAAGAAAAGGTGTAATATATTGTTCTTTTTATAAAAAATTATTATTTCATGGAATTTTTCTTGGTTATTTGCCATTGTTAACCATTTTTTTTCTTAACTTTGCATGCTTCCTATTTCTTTTCTAAGGGTGATTATGATAAATAGGCGGTACGTATATATAAATATCATCAGTTTGGAATTTGTACTTCGGAAATATGCGGGTGTCAAATATTGTTTCTTAATTATCGCAATTTCCGTATTTTCAATCTAGAAGGTCATGATGATAAAAATCTTTTGGTTTGATAGCGTATTACTTGCTCTCTGCAAGACGAATCACCTATAGTTGTACGACCGTAAGGCTACAGTTGTACGACTATATAGGCTATAGTTGTACAACTCTGGAGTTATAGTCGTACAACTATAGGGGTTATAGTTGTACGACTACAGAATTCCGGATTTCCGAAGAAATTAGTGAGATTTATAACACGTTGAATATCTGACGATTACGAATTTCGCCATATTTCCAATATTCTTCAAGAAATATTTTCCGAGCGGAAATTCGTGATTTTCAGAGGATTTAAATCATGATTTTGTAAAAAAAATAAGCCTGGTCAACTGACGGAACATGACATCTGTATAATGACCACTGATACCTGAAATAGGGCTATTTTTGATTAATTAATAGTTATTTTACTCACATTTTAGCAAATATCATTACCTTTGCAATCAGTATGGTTATATCATCGACTCACAGACGGGTAAACTGACAGAAGTAAAATAGAAACAGAATAAAGAAATTAGTTTAAATTAAAACACGTAATATTAAGAATATGATTTCATTTGAAAGTGATTACAACAATGGTATGCTGCCAGAGATTCTAGAAGCTCTTGGCAAGACAAACAGTGATAAAACATCTGGTTATGGTTTTGATCCATACTCTGAATCTGCAAAAGAGAAAATCCGCAAGGCTGTGGACAATGAGAATGCAGAAGTGTTCTTCCTGATAGGCGGTACGCAGACCAACACCACGGTCATTGATTCCGTCCTCATGGGATGTGAAGGAGTAATCTGTGTGGAAACCGGTCATATCGAGGTACATGAATCAGGAGCAGTAGAAGCTTTCGGGCATAAGGTCATTACCCTGCCAGGAAAAAACAGCAAGCTGACAACCGGCACCCTGTCAGCCTATATGGATACCTTCCTAGCCGACGAATCTCATCCTCACATGGTACAGCCAGGCATGGTTTATATCTCGATGCCGACTGAGTTCGGAATGGTCTACACCAGAGAAGAACTGGCTGCGCTGTATGCAACCTGCCAGAAATATGACCTCCGTCTCTTCATCGATGGTGCAAGACTGGGATACGGTCTGGTTTCAGCGGCATGCGACTATGACTTGCCATTCCTTGCAAAACATTGTGATGTATTCTATATCGGTGGAACCAAGGTGGGTGCCATGATGGGAGAAGCTGTGGTATTCTCGGGCATGAAGGCACCGAAATACTTCTTCACCAACGTGAAGCGTCATGGAGCCTTGCTTGCCAAGGGCAGAATGCTCGGCATCCAGTTTGACACGCTGTTTACGGATGAGCTCTATTTCAAGATATCGCGCCATGCCATCGCTACGGCTACCCGCATCCGCAGCATCTTCGAAAAGCATGGTATCGCCATTGCCTACAATTCTCCAACCAATCAGCAGTTTGTAGTACTCTCACCTGCCCTCTACGAAGCCCTTTCCCAAAAAGTAGCATTCGAGATATGGGAAAGAAAGAGCGAACATGAAATCATCTGCCGATTCGTGACAAGCTGGGCAACAAAGGAGGAAGAACTCGACGAGCTAGACCATATTCTTCAAGCTTACGCTTAAGAAGGCTAAGGATGGTTCTCCTCCAGAATCATCCTTAGCAATTCTTCATTTGCCTCGTTGTTAATCTCTGCATCCTCCAACTCGGAGAAATAGTCAAGCGTAGCTGAACATTCGCCTGTAATATCTATCCCTATCACTTTCTCATGGGCATAGATGATGCGAAGCACGGCTTGGAGCTGCATAAGTGTCATATCTCCATTGCTCCAGTCGGTGATGGCATCCTGCTTTCTCAATACATCCTTATCTATGGATATGTAAACCGGCTCATGTATAAGTTTACCAGCCTTCGACGGCCAAGCCTGGTGATGGTCTATCTCTGCCTGACTGTAGAACAACACCCTCTCTCTTAAGTGAACAGGCACCTGGGCTATCAACTCGTCCGATGCCCCCACTATGATAATGTGTTTGACAAACGGGTTCTTCTCCAAAACATCTCTCACCCAACCGCCACATGACACAACACCCTCCCATTCCGGTTGCTGCATATCCGGATGATGGTCGAAAACAATGAGCGAGAAAGGTTCATGAATTCTTGACACCCAATATTCCGTAAGATAATGGAAATCTCCGGAATCTATGAAATGAACGGCTTTGGCAGGAAAAGGAGCCAATCGGCGATGCAGTTCCTCTCTACCCTCTTCGTCACAATAGCAGTCTACCCCTTTCATGTCCCGGCAATCTACATGAATTATATTCTTATTTGAGGCAAATGCCTCCAATTCGTATACGCCGGTAAAGTTAAGGAGAATGATAGGTATTTTCTTTTTCATATTGAATCAATTTTCTAAATGCTGATTGCAAAAATACCTAATATTCATAAATACTTGATGAATTATACATTATATTATTGTTAAAATTAGATTTTTTTATACTTCTACACAGATTTGCCAAAATCATATTAAAACAATTTAATTTTCAACAAAAACATAGTAAATTCGTATTTTTATCTATATCTTTGCAGAAAATATGAAACATATTGTGATGATACATATAAATACACTGATATTGGATAAACATAGATGTAATGTTCCCCATTACATCCTCAACTGTAGTCTTCGGAAATAATATCTATCTTGCTTGAGATAACATATTATTAACGAATTTAAAATTACATGGGTTTAATCATTTTATATTTTTTAGGTGCTCTGTCACTATCCTTTTTATGCTCCGTCCTGGAGGCGGTATTACTTTCTACTCCGATGTCGTTTATCTCGATGAAGGAGAATCAAGGCAACAAGACTGCCTCACTGATGAAACAGTATAAGAACAACGTAGACCGTCCGGTGGGTGCCATCCTTTCGCTCAATACCATCGCCCACACCATCGGTTCTGCCGGTGTCGGAGCCGAGTCTATGAAACTCTTTGGCGAAGAATACTTCGGTATCATTTCCGCCATTCTCACCCTGTTGATTCTGGTACTTTCAGAAATCATCCCGAAAACCATCGGAGCTTCATATTGGCGCTCTCTTGCCATGACATCTACCAAGATCATCCGTGTGCTCATCTTCATCACCTATCCTTTGGTACTGCTTTCGGAACTTATCACTAAGGTATTTACTCCGAAGAACCACCAGGCTTCCGTGAGTCGCGAAGAGGTATCGGCCATGGTAGACGTAGGTACTACAGAAGGCATCTTCCGTGAATCGGAAAGCAAGATCATCAAAAGCTGCATTCGCCTGGCAGGAGTAAAGGCCAAGGAGGTGATGACTCCATCCATCGTAGTAGAATCAGCCAACATGAATCTGACTACCAAGGAGTTTTACGAACAGAAAGAATGGAATTTCTCACGCATTCCCGTTTATGACAACAATAAAGATATCATTGTGGGATACGTATTGAAAGATATGGTTCTCAAATTGGTTTCAGACGATGAGTTCCAAACCAGATTATCCGAACTGATGCGTCCGATTCTTTCCTTCAACGAGGATGAATCTCTATACCAGATATGGGAAAAGATGTTGGAAAAACGAGAACACATCTCTATCATCGTGGATGAATACGGATGTCTGAGAGGAGTGGTTTCCATGGAAGACGTAATCGAAACGATGACAGGCGTAGAAATCGTGGATGAAGACGATGTGGCTGTAGACATGCAAGCCTTGGCTAAGGAAAAATCGCGTATGATGCACCAAGGTGTTGCTTCTGCCATTCCTGGCAGTAATGCTTAATATTTATTTTAACAAGAGAGGGTGGGTCATGGAGTTATGACCCACCCTCTCTTGTTTATCCCGGAAATATCGCCACCTTGATGACTCCATCCTTGCGGTTCTCGAAAACATCGTATGCCTCTTCTATTCTTGAAAGCGGGAAACGATGGGTAATCAGAGGAGTGGTATCTATCTTTCCCTGGGCTATCAAATAAAGGATTTCCTCACAGTCACATCCATCCACACCTCCCGTCTTGAAGATGAGGTTCTTGCCATACATATCAGGAAGCGGAAGCATCTGCGGCTTGTCATACATCGCAACGATGGTGACGATGGCATTAGGACGGGCACATCTCCAGGCAAGCTGGAAGGTATCAGGTCCACCTGCAACCTCCATCACCACATCAGCTCCCCCATGCAGACTATGTTGTTTGACAAATGCCCCACAATCCTCCGGTTCAACAACCATCACCTGCGGATAATGCTTCTGGATGAACTCTCGCCTATCCTTTGATTTCTCACAGACGATGATGTTTCTCGGATTCTTGAGCAGGGTGCAAAGCAAACAGCAGACACCCGTAGGGCCAGCACCGATAATCAAGACAGTATCCTCTTCTGTAATTTCAGATATTCTCGTAGCCCAGAATCCAGTAGCAAGGATGTCGCCAACGAAGAGCGCCTGCTCATCGCTTACCGAATCAGGAATCTTGTTCAAGCCGGTTGTAGCATAAGGAACCCTCACATATTCCGTCTGCCCGCCATCGATTCTGCATCCCAGAGCCCATCCGCCATGTGGAGAAGTACAATTGTTCACGTATCCATGCTTGCAATAGAAGCATTCTCCACAGAAGGTCTCTACATTCACGGTTACTCTGTCTCCCGGCTTCACATGGGAAACCCTCTCCCCTACTTCCTCTACAATGCCTACCATTTCGTGGCCAACAGTAATCCCCGGTACTGCGCGAGGCACAGAACCATGCTTGATATGAAGATCACTGGTGCAGATACTGCTCAGCGTTACTCTTACGATGGCATCCTGCTCATCTATTATCGTAGGCTTCCCTTTTTCTGTGAAGCCAAACTTTCCTTGCTGGATATATGTAAATGCTTTCACCTTAATTATATATATAAGTATTATTATTCACGTTAAATCATGCTGCGAAGTTACAAAAAACATTTTAATCATACAAGAAAAAATACAGATTCTTTCTCACCTTTTGACCTGTAAACTATTAAAAAGTCAGTCTTTTTTACAAGTAAGACCATTTTTTGTGATTTTTCAGCAAACAAAACCATAAAATATACTCTGATGTTCAAATAGTTAGCCAAAAATTTGGAGAATAGAATATTTTTTCTTACCTTTGCAAATGAAAGATTTGAATTCAATTTTTTACAAAATATAGCATGTATCAAGATTTAGATTTTACTGATAACAATTACTATCAGGAAGATTATATAGATTCGCCGGTTGATGATTTCGACTGGATGCCTAATTTATTTGCCAAGCTCGCAAATCACCTGCGAACTTCAACTTCTGCTGATGTTATCAGACTTGGAACCATCGGCTGCATCAGAAACAATGAGCGGGGAGATGATTCACTTCTCCAATGGGAAGAAGTAGAAACAATGCGTCGCTATATAGATAGCGTTAACAGAGGCTTGGGTGCACCGGAAGATCCCACACTCCAGCAGTTGCTCCATTCTACAGAATGGACTAACTATGGTATTTTTACCATGAACTTTATCTCGGATAAGAACCTCGACTATAAAGGAATCTGTGAGGTTGAAAATACAAATCTCTCATACGCCAGCATGGCTTTTTTAATTGCTCTGGTAAAAGGGATGAGTATGATTAATCTCAAACATCCTTCAGCAAAGGGAGAAAACAATCATATTTTCACATACGTAATTCCAAGTCAATTCTCCACCTTCTCCTTTGCTTCATTCCTCAATGTGGCCAATGCACGTCTCGCTAACAAAGAAGATATTTCTGAACAGGAGATTGAAGAGTTGACCCAACTTGCTTTCAAGAGTCGCTACTGGAAACAAGAGACCTCACTCAAGAGTGAAGACAGCGAGTTGTTCATCTATGTCCTCAAGAACATCATTTCGGAAATTCTGGGACTGAAGCTTGACATCAATGCGGAATCCTTTGCCAAACAGGCAAAGAAGGAAGAGAAAAAGACTGCCACTCCAACTGTAGATAACCAAAAGAAGAAGGAGAAGAAGGAAAAGAAAAAAGAAAAGACTATCCTGAAAGATAATTCCAAACCTTCTTTGGCATCTACGATGGTAAAAGTCTTAACAGAGGAGTCCCTCCCGCAAACCAAAGAGAGTCTTATTGATAAGACTATGCAACTCTATCCTACTCTCAAGATAAACTGTTTCAACACCACCCTATCAAGACTCCATAAAAATGAAGTTCTGAATTATTATAATGGTGGACTGATTGGAATAAAAGGCAAAAGATACGGAAGAGGCTACAAGATAATTAGCCGTTTACATAAACATAAGGAAACAGATTAAGGCTAAATTTTGTGCCAAGAAAATCCAAAGGCTAAAAGACCTTTGGGTTTTCTTGGCACTATTTTTTCTTGAAAGTTTGCAAGAGTTTTCCATCAGGCGCAAACAGTTCATTCCTGACCTCAAAAGTTGATGGCTCTGGTTTCACGTTGGACCATGACTGGTATAACCATCATAGAACTTGTGAATGCGGTGAAAACTTACTTGAAAGCAGTTCAATGACAAAATAATAACCTAAAAAAGAAACTTACTTGTAGTTTTTCCGGCAATTAGTCAATTCTACAATTAGACAATTAAGAATTTGATTCTCTATAAGGAGAAAACCACAAAACTGTTTACCTAAAACCAAAAAACTACGCATAAACCACAAAGTTGTTTACCAAAAATCACTGCATTTTGTAGCACAAACCACATTTTTGTTTACCTAAACCACTATTCTATTTACCTAAACCACATAACTGTTTACCTAAACCACATAACTGTTTACCTGAAACCACTATTTTGTTTACCTAAAACCACAAAACTGTTTACCTATCCTAGTAAAAAGCAGTTGCTCCTTTTTAGGTAAATAGAAATGTGGTTTTTACCTAGTTAAATTCATGAGAAAAACAGGTAAACAGAAATGTGGTTTATGATAAAAATCGATGAACGTTCTGCCAGGTAAACAGTTTTGTGGTTTTTAAATTCTTATTCAGTTGCTACTCAAGAAAAGATTAAAAAGTCTAGACAACTTCTTTAGGCGTTTCACATAACATACTAATATACTGATAGTTATACATATACTCAAATTGCATTCTGGTGCCTGATTTCAAATAGAATAAGATAAAAAATAGTATCTTATCAAGATAAAAACCACATAACTGTTTACCTGAAACCACTATTTTGTTTACCAAAAACCACAAAACTGTTTACCTAAGAATAAAAGACTGATATAAAAATGATATAACTTATTACATATCAAATTATAACACGGGATTTGGTAAATAATTAATATAACCTCAAAATGGAATGAATTATATACATGACATTTCAGGTAAACAGTTTTGTGGTTATGATGATAAGCAATTCTTAAAAGTAGGTAAACAGAAATGTGGTTTTACATATCAAAAAGAGGAAGTACGGTACTCCCCTACTTCCTCTTCTGCTTTCTTGTTCTGCTTAGCCTCTATAGAATACAGGCATGAATGAACCGACACAGTCAAAAAATTCTTGTGCCAGCCTTTCAAGACCCGATGTTTTCAAAGCAGCAAAATCATTATCACTAGCAGCAATACAGAATCTGTCATTCTTGATTCCTATGAATTTGCATCTGCCCAACAGGGCTTGCTGACTGGTATCCTGTACCATCGAAATAAACTGATTCCATTGCTCAAAACCTTGAGTCGTGTCTACTTCTATCTTCTTGTCAGGATTCTGATATACATGCGCAAAAAGATCTCCCTGCTGTATGGCATCATCAGATGTTTTCTTTCCCCTATTACGGTTTATTTTTTCATTCAGACGACGAGCAATATCTGCATCTTTATCTCCGATATGATTGATACCTACATCCGTCCGCTTGATATGGAAGATAACATATTCAGGATCACCCTTATGCTTTCCGTTCCGATAAATAAAGTCTTCTTCAGAAAATTCATCAAATACGATATCTGTCTCACTGCGACTAGCCATTCTGTTGAGATCTTCCCTTACCACATCGAGTACCTGTTTTCTGAATTGCGAGAATTTAGGATATTTATTCATCACAGGCTCCCCCTTGTCGTCAAGCAGAATATTGCCATGTTCATCAAGTTCTACCAGACCCAAATACTGTTTCATCGGCAAAAACTCAACCTTAACATCCAAGCTCTTGTCTAGTCCCATCTGACGAAGCAGATATATATAGAGTCGAGGTGTATTCACCTTCTTGGAATATTTAGCAATCATGGAGATATGGTGAATATATCCCTGACGCATGTCAAAAAGGCTCATGGTGAGTTTTGGATCTATCTCAAGTATTACTTCACCCTTGATGCGTTCTACTTTCTCACCATCGCTTTTTGTATAGCCTTTCTGCGTTGTCGGAATCTCGATGTTTGAAAATACGTGCTGTATCTTCTCTGTCTTGCTATCCGTCTTTACACGCACCGACAGGTTGAGGATATCGTTCTTCAGCGTATCACGCAGATTCTTATAATTATGAAACTCCGTTGATACCTGAAAATCCTTGATGTCTATTTTGATGGGCGGAATCTCCATAACAGCATGCTCTATTCCTTTCTCGAAAAGATAGTCGGAGCGTGCATCTCCAAGCACTCTCTTCTCGGTAAAATACTCTTCAACATACTTCTGCAGATGGGTACTTGCAACCATCAATATGTTTTGTTGCAATAATGTATATTGCTTATCCAATTTTGTCAGCGAAAAAGGTGTGTTAATCCACACCAGATTCTTGTTTCCTTTTGGTTCACTCATATAAAAACCACATTTCTGTTTACCATAAACCACAAAGTTGTTTACCTAAAACCACTTTTTTATTTACTTAAAACCACATAAATATTTACCCGAAACCACCAAGCTATTTACCATAAACCATATTCCTATTTACCTAAAACCACTTTTCTATTTACCATTTCAAATATAACTCATTATTAATCAAGCCATTATGCTTTCTGTAATAGATAAGAGATATATAATTTATTATAAAGAATAATCTATAATTATCATTCTTTTGGTAAACAAAAATGTGGTTTTTGTAGGAACTTATACCTTATTTTTAAGCTTAGCGCTTTTTTAGGTAAACAGTTTTGTGGTTTTCACCCTTTTAATAACTACTTTTTGTTTGCTTACTTTTTCAAGTAATCCATCAGGATATTGTAGAGTAGGTTTTCCTGTGGGATATCATCTGAGAGGCATTTCATCTTCAGGAGAAGGAGTTCTTCCTTGTTAAGATATGTAGCCACACTCGTTCTAGTGCGTCTTTCCTCTGCAGTCCAGTAACTTTTTCTCTTGCGACCACCTTTAGATATATTTTTATCCTCTTCGCTTTTTGCCATTTCTGTGTTTAATAAACTTGGTCGGTCGTTCATACCCATATTTTCAAGAGACTCACCAATTTCTTCTAAATTTCTTTTTGCTACAGCCATAATTCTTATATTTTATAAGTTTATCTTCTTTTGTTTTATTATTACATGTTTCAACCTACCCTACCAAGATTAGATTTTGATGTTGAACATGCGCTTGATAGCAATTTCGTAATCGATACCTGTACTTGAGTAAGGTGCATATTCGAATATGCTTTGTCCGTGTGCCTGAGCTTCCAGGAACTTTACAGAGCGTCGGATACGGCAAGGCAGAATTAAGTCGCCATGTTTTTCGCCTAAAAGTTTGCTCAACTGCTTGGTAATCTTGGTTCGTTCATCTACCATAACTGGCAGGAGTCCAAGTAATTCCAAATTATCGTTCATGTGGAACTCTTTCACTTCATCCATTACGCTGAGTACTTCACTTACTCCCTTGACAGATAATGCTTCCATCTGTACAGGAATCAAAATCTTGCTTGCTGCAACCAAAGCATTATAAGTGTTCTTGGAAAGTGCTGGAGGACAGTCTATGAAAATGTAGTCGAAATCATCAAATACGTTTTTCAGTCCTTCTCCTGTCATGTCATGGCAATCGTTGTCTTGCAAGCATCCCAGTAATACCGTGTAGCTCTTCATCTGTTCTCTCAGTGAAGGGCCTCCAGGAAGGTGTTGTTCTATATTTTCCATCTGAGCAGATCCTGGAACTGCATATACCCCATTTTTACATTTGTAGACTGGCACACCACTCTGTTTGCACATAGCGTTGTATATGTTATCATTTTCGTTATCTCTCACTCCGAAAAGCGAAGAGAGGTTGCATTGTGGGTCTAAGTCTATTACCAGAACCCTGAGATTGTGATTCAACCGGACTATGCCAGAAGCCAGAGACTGCACAGTAGCCGTCTTGCCTACTCCACCCTTGTTGTTCACTACTGCAACAATTTCCTGTAGTTCATGTTTCATATTTCTTTTTTCCTTATTTCACGTTATTGTTTAATGCAATTTACATATATTAGAATTGCTGGCAATTAGAATAAACGAATTGACTTATATTCTTTCGTTCGGAAAGACTAAAAGTCTTATTTCTGGATTATCTAATGTTCTTTAGTTCTAATATTGGTTGCAAAAATAGCCAAAATAGTTGATATAAAAGAATTTATCTTCCTATTTCTTTGTAAATATCCTTTTTTTTATACTTTTCTAACAATCTTCATGAAGAATAAGCATCACTTCGAATATGCTACTAAACGAAAATATGAATATCCTAATAGACGGACAAATTAATTAAACTTATATATGAATATTCTATTAAACATATATTTGTATAGACTAGTATACTGATAAATGATTATACTAACATATGAATAAACCTATTTATATATAGCCGTATAAACTAAAGAACATATAAACTAATATAAGTAAAGCCGTATGTTAGGATAGATGAAAATACAAAAATACGTTTAAACAAGTATACTAACTGCCAGCAATTATAATAATCTAATGATTGGCGAGATAGACATGTATATTATAAACCTAACATGTTAACACTTTATAATTCAGCATTTTAATTATCCTTTTTGTAGAATATCTATCATGTGTAAATTTAGAATGTTCGTTTAGTCTAATTGCCTAATAAACTAAAATACGTATATTCAACAGGAATAGTTTATATAAGATATGTTAATTTTTCCTCTAAGTGCATACAACCTATTGAAATTTTCAGTATCTTTACAGAGTTAAACTGATGTCGAACCTTTAAAACTATAACATCATGAAAATTGGTATTCCAAAAGAGATTAAGAATAATGAGAACCGTGTTGGAATGACACCAGCAGGAGTAGCTGAATTCATTCGACATGGTCACGAAGTGATGGTTCAGCATACGGCTGGAGAGAACAGCGGATTTGCTGATGAAGCGTATGAAAAGGTAGGAGCCATAATCTTACCCGACATTCAGAGTGTATATCGTGAGGCGGAAATGATAGTAAAGGTGAAAGAGCCTATCGCTGAGGAATATCCACTTATCCATCAAGACCAGCTTGTATTCACTTATTTCCATTTTGCCTGTGACAAGGAACTTACCGATGCCATGCTCAAGAGTGGTGCTGTCTGTCTGGCTTACGAGACTGTGGAGACAGATAACCACCATTTGCCTTTACTCATTCCGATGAGTGAAGTAGCTGGAAGAATGGCCATTATTAATGGTGCTTTTTATCTGCAGAAGACAAAGGGAGGAAAAGGAAAACTGATGAGTGGTGTACCTGGTGTGAACCGCGTCAAGGTTTTGGTATTGGGCGGCGGAACCGTAGGAGAAGCTGCAGCAAGAATGGCTGCAGGAATGGGAGCTGATGTATGGATTACAGATATCAGTTTGCCTCGTCTTCGTCAGTTAGAGATGGAGCTGCCTATCAATGTACACACGCTCTATTCCAACGAGCATAATATTCGTAGAGAATTGACAGATGTGGATATCGTTGTGGGTAGTGTGCTCGTACCAGGTGATAAGGCGCCGCATCTTATCACGAAAGATATGTTGAAATTGATGGAACCAGGAACAGTACTTGTTGATGTAGCAATTGATCAGGGTGGCTGTTTCGAGACATCGCATCCAACCACACATTCTGATCCGACATATATGGTCGATGGAATCGTTCATTATGCAGTAGCTAATATTCCTGGTGCTGTGCCGAATACCTCTACTACAGCCTTGACCAATGCTACGCTGAAATATGCATTGGCGCTTGCTGATAAGGGTTGGCGAAAGGCCTGCAAGGAGGATAAAGCCCTGTATAGGGGTTTGAATATCGTAAATGGAAAGGTGGTATTCAAGGCCGTAGCGGATGTCTTCGGACTGGAATATGAAGAAATGATACTCTAAGTAGAGTAGGGGAGGGTTCCATAACACAAAAGCTATGGAATCCTCTTTATCTTGATGCTTTCCTGTTCGATTACTATAAGAAATAAAATAGTTTAGCGCATAAAAAAATCCCCGATATGAATCCTCAGTATTCCTGCAGGATTCGTATCGGGGAATTTTGTTGATGAATTGTATGAAGGATAGATCTTCGCGAAATGAAAATCCATCATTGTAACTTTACCATGCTTCCAGTTTATCTGCAATCTCTGGCATCTTATCCTTGGTGAATACAGGATTCTTGCCTTCCTTCTTCTGTTGGCGATAGTCTTTCAACAGGAAGACGGCCTGACGGGAAAGCAGGACGATGGCTGCGAGATTGCAGAGGGTGAGAAGAGCCATCGTGATATCTGCAAAACTCCATGCAAAATCCAGAGATACTACAGCTCCGACCATCACCATTGCTGCTACAGCAAGACGATAGACAAATACACCCAGCTTGGAGTCCCTGATATATCTCACGTTGGTTTCTCCATAATAATAATTGCCGATGATGCTGCTAAAGGCAAACAGCCATATCATTACCGCAACAAACGGATTGCCGATGTTTCCGATTTCGTGGGTCAGGGCATCCTGGGTGAGTTGAATACCATTTGAAGCCGTAAGATCCACACCGCTCACCAGGATAATGAATGCAGTGCAGGAACATACTACCAGCGTATCTGTAAAAACGCCCAAAGCCTGTATCAATCCCTGTTTTACAGGATGACTGACTGTAGCTACCGCAGCAGCATTCGGTGCACTACCTTCACCTGCCTCATTACTGAATAGACCTCGCTTGATACCCTGTATCACAGTAACGCCAAGAACTCCGCCAGCAGCCTGATTGAATCCGAAAGCATTCTCAACAATGGTAAGCAGAACCTTTGGCAGACTGTTGATATTCCAAACAACAACACCTACAGCTATCAGAAGATAAATGACAGCCATCACAGGAACCACGGTAGAAGAGAACTTAGCCACTCTATGGATGCCACCGAAGATGATGAGCAGGGTGAGCACAGTGAGGGCAATTCCCATGGTGGCAGGCTCGATGCCAAAAGCCTTCTGCCATGCCAGACAGATAGTGTTGCTCTGCACTGAATTATAGGCAAAGCCGAAGGTAATGATCATCAGCACGGCAAAAAGAATACCCATCCATCCTTTTCCCAAACCATACTTCATATAATAGGCCGGTCCGCCATAGAAAGATGTTTTGCCTTTTCGCTTGTAAAGTTGGGCGAGAGTTGATTCTATGAAAGCGGATGCAGAGCCCAGCAAAGCCAGCATCCACATCCAGAATACGGCTCCCGGACCACCGATGCTGACAGCAGTAGCCACACCGGCAAGATTACCGGTTCCAATACGGCTAGCCAATGCTACCACAAATGCCTGGAAGGAAGAAATGTGTTTCATTTCGCCATCCACTTTCATCTCCATCGACAGTTCTTCGTGTCCTATCTCTTCCGGTTGTACCTTGTCGGGATGAATCAGCAGCCTGATCATCTCTCTGATAAGGCGGAACTGGACGAAACGGGTACGCCAAGTGAAAAACAGGGCACAGCATATCAAGACGGTGATGATGATATACGACCAAAGGAAATCGCTAACCTGAACTAAAATGTTTTGTATTGAATCTATCATTTATCTATTTAAACCTTATTATTTCTTTACTTTTTTATAACCTTCAGAACCTGGACAGCAATACTTTTCATTCCCTTGATAGTAGGGTGACCGTTTTTCTTGTCAATATCATGAAGAGCAATGACTGGAACCTGATATTTGTTGCAGATCTTTTTTACCGAGATAACTTGCCACCACCAGGTTTGCTCAACCTTGTTTACATCTGTAGTTTCTGGTGGAGCAGTAGGTGAGTACCAGGTGGCATAACCCTTAGGAATGAACCCCTCGAAAGTGGAATACGAGTCACCGAGAACGGCAACGGTCTGCTTCACCTGTGCCATGAGCGGCATGAAGGTGAGTATAATGAAAGAAATGATAAACGTAAATCTTTTCATGATGCTTGTTCTTGTTTTAATGCTTCTTATGTAATTCTGCTGCAAAAGTAATATAAATATGTGAATAGACAAAAAATATCGGAGGAAAATTCATCTTTCTGTTTCTATTTTTGTCTAAAACTAAGCATGATTTGAGTTATACCATAATTTTATCATGTGCGCGCGCTAGCGCATATACACACAAGCGTACGCATGCATATATATAATAAGGTATACACAAAAAATCTATTGCATAAAGTCTTTATAGATGTTAAAAACAGACAGAAAAAGCAACTTTTTTGCGAAAAGATTTGGTGGAATGAAAAATAGTTAGTACTTTTGCACT
>ENA-ORRH01000353-ORRH01000353.1-human-gut-metagenome-genome-assembly--contig:-NODE-353-length-40248-cov-28.4881_pt1 | contig 40248 bp, 52 predicted proteins | sample MGYA00242173_ERZ509130 | MGnify/ENA primary metagenome ERZ509130 (study PRJEB26280, sample SAMEA2338633) | human gut metagenome | biome: human gut; feature: human-associated habitat; material: faeces... | reverse complement strand
ACGCGCCGGGCATTTTATGGTATCATGAACGTTAATTTATCTCCCGTCCGGATAGGCACCGGCCGGGGGAGGTATTCAGGAGTGTGATGATCCGCAATGGACGCTGGCCCTAAGCAGGATTTATGGAATATTTTGCCTGTTATCATCGTGCTGCTCCTTGGCGCGGCCTATTTCGCCGTCATGGAGACAGCCTTTGCATCCGCGAGCCGCATCCGGCTCAAAGCCGCCGCCGATCACGGCAACCGCCGCGCCGGGCAGGCGATGTATGTGCTCGACCACTTCGATCAGGCGATCACGACGCTGCTGATCGGCACGAACATTCTGCACCTGACGATCGCGACGCTCGTGACCGTGGCCGTGCAGCGGCAGTGGGGCATGTGGGCCGTCACCGCCGGCACGCTCGTCACGACCGTGGTCGTGTTCTTCGCCGGCGAGATGCTGCCGAAAAGCATCGCCAAGAAATACGCCGAGCGGCTGGCCATGCGCACGGCGCGCTCGCTGCGGTTTTTCATGGTGCTCTTTAAACCCCTGTCCGCGCTGCTCACCGCCTTCGGCAACGCCGTCGCCCGCCGCATCCAGAGCGAGCCCGCCGTGACCGTGACGGAGGATGAGCTGGCCGACATTATTGAAAACATGACCGACGACGGGGAGCTGACCGCCGAGCGCGGCGAGCTCATGAGCTCGGCTCTGTCGTTTGCCGAGGTGCCGGTCGAGAGCGTCATCACGGCGCGCGTGGACGTTGCCGCCGTGGACGTCGACGACCCGCCGGAGGACATCCTCGCCTACGTGCGCGAGCAGCGCCACAGCCGCCTGCCCGTGTACGCCGACAGCATTGACAATGTCATCGGCATCCTGCAGATCCGCAAATACATCAAGGCCTGCATTGCGAACGGCGGCAGGGCCGTGGACGTCCGGCCCCTGCTCGACGAGCCCATGTTCGTGCACCAGAGCACCCTCATTGCCGAGGTGCTGCCCGAGCTCAGCCGCCGCAAGGCCAACCTCGCCATCGTCACCGACAACTACGGCGGCACCCTCGGCATCGTGACCGTGGAGGACATCGTCGAGGAGCTCGTCGGCGAGATCTGGGACGAGGACGACGTGGTCGAGGAGTCGTTCGTGCCGCTCGGCGGCGGCCGCTACGAGGTCGATGCCGAGATGACCGTCGGCGAGGTGTTCGACCGGCTCGACTACACCGACCCCGAGGACGACGAGGAACTGCAGTATAAGCTGCTCGGCGAGTGGACGTATGAGCAGTTTTCCTACATCCCGCGCGAGCGGGAGGGCTTCCGCTATCACCGGCTCGACGTGCGCATTGCCGACATGAAGCAAAAGCGCATCGTCAAGCTCATCGTGCGCCTGCTGCCCGAGGAGACTGAGGCAGATGCGCCCGCGGACGCCGCCCCGGAGAAAGGGGGCGAGACGGTATGAGCATCGTGTGGTATTTTGTTGCGCTCGTCGTGCTCATCGCGCTGTCCGCGTTCTTCTCCGCGTCGGAGATGTCGTATTCGTCGGCCAACCGGCTCCGGCTCGAAAACGCCGCCGAGGACGGCAGCCGCCGCGCCAAGACCGCCGTCGGCATCCTCGACCACTTCGACCGCACCCTCAGCGCCATCCTCATCGGCAACAACCTCGTCAACATCGCGGCGTCGTCGCTCGGCTCCGTGATCGTCATCCTGCTCGCGGGCGAGCAGTGGACGTGGGTGTCCACCGTCGTGCTGACGCTGCTGGTCATCATCTTCGGCGAGACGATGCCGAAGATCATCGCCAAGCAGAACGCCAACGGCATCGCCCTGCGCAACGCATACGTCATCCGCGCGCTGTCGGTCATCCTCTATCCCGTGATCTGGCTCGTCGTCGGGCTCGTGCACCTCATCACGCGCCCCCTGCACGGCGACACCGGCGACGGTGACCCCGAGGAGGCCGCCTCGCAGGAGCTGCAGTCCATCATCGAGACGGCCGAGGACGAGGACGTGCTCGACGAGGACCGCGGCGAGCTGCTGCGCTCCGCGCTCGACTTTTCCGACATCAGCGCGAGCGAGGCCATGACCGCCCGCGTCGACATGGTCGCCATCGACATCGACGACGACTGGGACGAGATCGTGCGCATCATTAACGATTCGTCGTATTCCCGTCTGCCGGTCTACTCCGGCAGCGTGGACAATATCATCGGTTTTCTGTATCTCAACCGCTTTTTCAAGGCCATGATGGACGGCCGGCCGGATGATCTGCGCGCGCAGCTCATCCCGCCGTGCTTCGTCTACAAGACCACGCGCCTGCCCGACGTGCTGGCAAAGCTCCGCCGCGAGCAGAAGCACCTCGCCGTCGTCACGGACGAGTTCGGCGGCACGCTCGGCGTCATCACGATGGAGGACGTGCTCGAGGAGCTTGTCGGCGACATCTGGGACGAGACCGACGAGGTCGAAAATGAGGTCGTCGCGCGGCCCGACGGCGGCTATGAGCTCGACGGCGCCATGACGCTCTCGGACTTTCTCGAGCTGCTCGGCTGGAACGAGGACGCCCTCGACGACGCCGACAGCACCACCGTCGGCGGCTGGACGCTCGAGCGCTTCGGCACGTTCCCGAAGCCGGGCGACAGCTTCCGGTACGAAAACCTCACCGTCACGGTCCTCGCCATGGACGGCCGCCGCGTCGAGCGCGTGCTTGTGCAGCCCGACCCGCCCGAGGACAGGGAAGCATAACGGATGCTCCGGCCCGTGCAAAGATCGCACGGGCCGGATTTTTGCTTCCCTGTGTGAGGGATCTTGTGCCTGAGGTGGGAAAAATTGCCCAAGCGGCGCAAGATGTGGCGGTTTGTATCAGAAATCCGTTAGTGTGTGAAAGTTTTTGCACAGAAACGAGCATAAAGTTCGCAAATGTCAATAGTAAATGCGAAAAAATTGAAAATTTATTTTTATAGTGCGTCAAGGCATTCGCGGAAGCACATTGCAGAAGTTTTCCAGCCCAATATTTCACGCGGATAGTTGTTGATCCATTGTTCAAGGTCTTTTATTGCGGCGGTTGATACCTTCCCGAAGTCTGTTCCTTTCGGGTATCGCCGCCGTATCATTCTATTTTGATTTTCGTTTGATCCCCGTTCAAAACTGCTGTACGGGTGACAATAGTAAAAGCGTGTCCGCTTCCCCTTGCGGATCGCGGATTGTTCCAGCCTTTCCACATTGGAGAATTCCCCGCCGTTGTCAACGGTGATTGTTTTGAATACCTTGCGGAAGAGTGCGCCGAACCGCCGTTCTATTCGATCAAGTGCCTTTATGGTGCTTTCCTCCGTCCGATCCGGCATACGCTCTATAATTTCTTGCCGCGTCTTCCGCTCCGTCAGCACAAGAAGGGCTTTCTTTGAAGTCTGCTTCCCGCTGTAAACGGTATCCATTTCCCAATGTCCGAAGACTTCGCGCCCCTCCACTTCGGCGGGGCGTTTTTCTATGCTCTTCCCGCGCGGGGCGCGTTTGGCCGTCTTCACTTTGCGATATTTCCGCTTGCGTTTTGCCTTCTCCGGCAAATCGTTGTTTGTCAGCATAAGGAACACGCCCTTTGTTATGTAGCCGTAAAAGGTGCTTGTGCAAATTGTGGTATTGAATTCCAACCCCTCTAAAGCAATGTCGGCAAGTGCGGCGGCGGGGGATCGGCCTTCTTCAAGCACTTTTCTTTCCAGATATTCCGCAAGGGCGTAATCACGGCCAATTTTCAGCGGTGCGCCTTTTGCCGAAAGGTTTTCACGGTATCGCCTGTGCGCTTCGTCCGGATTATACCTTTCTTCCTCCGTCCAATCTGAATTACGGTGAACCATGCGGGCGCGTTTTACTTCGCGGTAAATAGTGCTGATATGCACATGAATTTCCGCGGCGATCTCCTTTGCCGAATGGCCGTTATTCAATAACGCTTCGATCTTGTAACGGTCTGCCTTTGTCAAATGGCTAAAACAATGCCCCATGCTCCACGCCCCCTATAAACAAAAATAAGGGGCGGTTTCCCGCCCCCCTGCGCCTGAAATTAACTCCTTCTTTTGTCGTATTCGTCCAGCCCTTCCAGCGTGGCCGGATCGGTGAGAATGTCCCGCAAGCTACATTCAAGGGCGTTGCAAATTTTTAATAATGTCGCCAGCTTTGCCCCGTTAATATCCCGCGCGCCTCTTTCGTAGTCTTGCAGGATACGCACGGAAATTTCCGCTGCCGCCGCAAGCTGTGATTGTGACATACCAGCCGCCAGCCGTGCGGCCTGCAATTTCTCGTTTCTATATGCTATTTTAACGCTAATATCCACGCGCCGAACCTCCCTTGACATTTTCGCGTTTTATCGGTTATAATAAAGGCGACGGGCGGGGATACCCGCCGCCGTATCTGTTAGGACTGTTTGTTCTTCTTGTTGGGCTTTATGCTGATTGTGATACGCTCCACCGTTTCACTTTCCAAAGCCTTTTTGAGAAGTTCAAGCAGTTCTTTTATTTGCTCTTCGGTCAATCTTCGCACCCCCTTTCCGGTGGTGTTGTCTTCTCCTTTCGCTTTACTCGGCTTCCCCTTGCCTGTGATTTTATTATACGGCATTTGCCGTATAAAGTCAATAGCTTTCAAGAAAATAAATGCGAAAAACAGCAAAAGCGGCGGGAATTTCCCGCCGCTTCATTCGTTTTCATCATCAATCAGCCAAAGAGGGGATACGCCTAACACTTTAGCAATCACTTTCAATTCGTAATCAGTAACAAACCGTGTTCCGATCTCAATTCTTGAAAGGCTGTCCCGCTCCATTGTCACGCCTTCTATTTGCAGTTTCGCGGCTAACGCCTCTTGCGTAAACCTATTCTTTTGCCGTGCTTCCCGCACTCTGTCGCCGCATATATTTTTCCGTCCTTTATAGTCGTATATCTTCACCCACGATCACCCGCGCCCCTCTCGTTGTGCTAAACATCAGCACTATTCTTGACTTTAACACAAAATTCTTGCATAATTGTGTTAAAGGTCAGAATGCAAAAAGTATTCTTCCCTTGTTGCCATAATTTAAGCACACGAAAGGAGCTATTCAAACTATGAAAAAAGCTGTATTGATCTTATGGGGCGTTGGTGCGCTGTTCCTTATTTCTTCAATCCCGCTATTTGTCGAAGGTGATATAGGGGCGGGCGTTTGTGGGATTGTGATTGCCGCCGCGCTGTTTTTTATTGGCCTTCGGAAAAAGGCCGCACGGCCTGAACCAAAGAAAGAACCGCCCGCGGCCACGCCTGCGGCGACGATGGAACCGGAAGAGGCCGCCGCGCCTGCTCCTAAAACAGATACAACCGCACATGTTACACCCGCCGCCGATCCGCGTTCTGCGAAAACAGAAGCCGCCGCACCCGCTCCGGCTTCCGAAGTAAAGCCCGCTTTTGAATTTCTTTCCGTGAAGGTTGCGGGCGTTACCTTCAAGAACGGGCGCAGAAGCCGTCAAACCATCTTGCGAAAAATCCACTTCAAAGACGAACCTTTCGACAAGGGAACAATGGAATTGACTTTGCAACGGGAAGAGTGGGAAGGCAAGCCCGCTTTCGGTGTCTATGTCAACGGCGATCAAATCGGGAATATTCCTGCCGAATATGTTTCCTATGTGAACGACAATTTTTCCCGCCTCGACGGGATCGTAAACATAGAAGTTTACGGCGGCGGCGAAGGCCGGAACTACGGCGCGGAAATAACATTGCGCTTCCGGAATGAGTAACCCCCACAAAACGACAAAAAGCCCCCACGCCAGCCATAAACGGCCAGCGCGGGGGCTTCTCTATGTTCTGTTACTCTTTCCATGTGCCGCCAAGTGCGGCGATCGTGTATCTATCTGCGCTCCCGTTGACAATCAAGCCTTTTGACGCTTGAAAACACCGCACGGCGTAAGCGGTCAACCTTCCGTATGTCCCATCGGCTCCGTTTGTGCCGCAATGGTAATTCCGTTCGATCAAGGCCGTTTGCAATGCCTTCACATCTTCGCCGCGCATAAGGGGTTTTGTCACTTTCAGCACGCGGGCAACCTCAAAGGAACCCGCCGTGGGCGGTGTCCGTTCCGGCTTTTCGCTGTCATGCTCCGATTTTCCCGCCATCTGTTCCGGCGCGCGGGCGGTTTGTTCCTCTTCGGCCTTCACGCGATCCGGCGCGGCTTCCTCGTTCTGCTGGACGGGCGCGGCCTGTTCTTCGGCAACCTTTTTCCGCGTGCGCGTGGTTTTGTTCTCTGTATCCTTCTTCGTCGCGCGCTTGCGTGTGCCTGTGTTTTTTCTCTGTTCGCTCATGCGTAAAACCTCCCGTAATGAAATAAGCCCCCGCCGCCGCGGTTCAGCGGAAGCGGGGGCTTCGTGTATCAGGCGGGCGGCATGTGGCCGCCGCCTCCATCAAACCGCGGGCGGTAAAGGAGTAAACCCGCGCGCGGCGCAATGGCAATTAAGTATTCAGGGCTTCCGCGGTGTCGGTATGCGTCTTCGGAAGCGCAAAAACGGCGGCTTCGATCGCACCGTCAACAATCTTCTTCAAATCGTCGTCGATTTCAATTCCTGCCGCTTCGATAAACTGATATACAAGTTTTGTCGCTTCTTCCTTGCGCTGTCCCTCTTCAATTTTGCTTGTTTTGTAAAGCTGTTCGGCGGCCTCTGTTGCTTTCTGCGCCCACCCGATCACCTTGTCAATAACAGTGATAACGGGAACTTCGGGGAAGAACTCTTGCAGGGTATCGACCACATGATCCGCGGTGTCAAGAACGGTTGTCGTCCCTGTCAGAACGCCGGAAATATTGATCCCCTTCTTTACCAGATAGGGGATCAATACGATCAGCCCCACGAAAACGACCGCTACGACGGCCACAACCACAAGAACAATTACCATGTTATCCATTTTTCAAATCCTCGCTTTCTTTTTGTCGGTGTTTATATTTGTTACTCCTTTACAAGCGTGAGATCGGAAACGCGCACGGCGGCCACGGTCACGCCGCCGTAGGTGATAACGGCGCGATCGCCGTCCAGCTCCGAAACTACATGATCGCGGCTATACACGAAAGAGGCCAGCCCGCCGCCCGTGTAGGTCTTCGCGCCCTGCTTTACGCGCACGACGCTTCCGGCCTTGACTGTGCCGCCTGCGCCGCTTCCATCTGCAAGAACAAGATCGGAAACACGCACGGCGGCCACGGTCACGCCGCCGTAGGTGATAACAGCGCGATCGCCGTCCAGCTCCGAAACTACATGATCGCGGCTATACACGAAAGAGGCCAGCCCGCCGCCCGTGTAGGTCTTCGCACCCTGTTTCACACGCACGACGCTTCCGGCCTTGATTGCGCCGCCTGTGCCCGCTCCGGTGTCCGGCTTGTCCGGCTGAACGGGGGCGGCGTTGTCGTACTCAATATAGGGAAGTTTGCCGTGCTTCGTCCATGTGCGGGCGTTATACCCGCTCTTTGTCCCCATGTTTTTAACTGCCGTGATCTGCACATCGTTTTCAAAGGCGGGGGAACACTCCACGGCCAGCCCGCCGCCGATATAAACGCCGATATGCCCGCTACACCAAAGGGCTTCGCCAACCTCCACATTGGAAAAGTTGGTTGAAACGCCCTTGCACTTTGTAATCATGGTATCTGCTCCAATGTCGGGAACGCCGTTCACGGCATAGGACGCGCCGCCGTAGGTTTTGGACGCGTCGCCGCGCCAGCCCCACAAAATACCTTTAATCAGGCACACGCAATCAAACCCGAAAACGGGCGGGTTCTGGTTTGCGGCGGCCTTAATCATCTTCGTTCGGGCGGCCTGCTTGTTGTATGCGTGGTTATTGCAATACCGCGATACATTGCCGCCCGTCAGGGGCGCGCCAAAGCACCCCATGACATAAAGGGTTTTGTAATTCTGCGCAACATCTTTCAGTTTCGCAACAAATTCACTTGCTTTCATAACTGCCATTGTTTTTCGCTCCTTCGCTATTATTCTTCGTGTGCGCGTTCCAGCGTGTCAATTCGCTTGTGCGCCTGCTTTGCGGACGCTTCAACGGCGGTCAGGCGCGTTACAAACTCGGTGTTCGTCTTCCGCTGTTCCTTCTGCTCTGCCTTGATTTCGTCCGTATTCGCTTTGATATACCCTATTTCCGTAAGTACGGTTGCGTCGTTTTTCGCCTCGCTTTCTGTGTCGTTTTTCCGGTTGCGGGCAAAAGCCGCATACCCGAACACGATTGCGCAAACCGTACTAACCACGGAAAGAACGGTCAAAAACTGTTCCATACTTTCACCACCTTTACACCTTTTCCCATTGCCACAAACCCGCCGTGTCGGGCGGGTAAACGCAATTCGGCATATCGGCCTTCGCCAGATATACCGCGCCTTTGTAGCTGTAATAAAGCCCCTCAACCACATTTACGACGATCCCCGCGGTTTCCGGATACGGGATCGGATCGTCTATCGTCCCCGTGTGTTCCAGCTCGACAAGGCGGTAATATGCGAAGGTGGTTTGCACGGGATACGCGGCGGCGTTTGAAGTGTGCGGCGCGACGATCTCGTAATAAAGGCCGTCGTACCTGATAATTTCGCCTTTTGTCTTGTATTCGTGGTTGTCCTGATACTCCGGATAATCCACAATATCCGTTGACGCAAGGATCATTTCATCGGTGATCGCATTCGTTCCCGCGGCGCGGTCTGCGACAATCTGCGCTTTGAATGAAAGGCAAAGAAGGGCGGCGGTGCTTTCGCCCGCCGCCTTCAAGGTTTCAACTTCCTTCTTCAATTCTGCCGTTTCGCTCGGCTTGTCCGGTCTGTGTGCTACGCTCATTCAAAATTACCCCCGATCGAAGATACCCAACACGCGGAAATAGCGTCGCCGCGTTCCACCGTTACCCGAATATTCATGCCGAATTGAACGGCGGTGTTGATTGTGTTCTCGAAGACATGCGCCACGCCCTGAATTACGGCGTTCGTGCAATCCTCCCACGCGGGGGAAGGATCAAACGGATTGTTCGTTACCTCCACTTTGAAGGTTGCGCCCGCTGGAATTTCCCGCGTTACAACCACATTCGCGCGCGTGGGCTGTGCCTGCGCTTCCAGCGGCGCGGCCAGCGTGATAACAAAGCCGCTGATCTGCTTTGTGAAGGTCAGCGTGCGCACCGCTTTATTTCCCACGGTGTCCGTTGCGGTAATGGTGATTGTGTGCGCGCCGTTGGAAAGGGCGGTAAAGTCATGCCCCGCAACATTCATCGTGTTTTCTTCGCCAAGCGTGGGCGTGTAGCTCCGCAAGGTGGTTTCGTCCACCTTTTCAACCACCGTCACCGTGTCGCCGTCCGGATCGGTTACAGTGTACTTGTAAGAGAAGTCGCCGCTTTTCGTTCCAAGATCGGCGTTTTGTCCGGAAATGGCGGGCGGCTGATTGTGAACTACTGGAACCGCGGAAGAAGTCACATACGCGCTTTCGTTCCCGTAGGTGTCCCGCGCCTTCACGCGGTATTTGATCGTGTTCCAGCTTGTCGAAACGGTTTCCGTAAAGGTGCGGGCGGCTGTTGCCGTTGCCTGTGTATAGCTCCCGTTGTTTACCGACCGTTCCAGAACATAGGTGATCGTGTCGCCGCCCGGATCGGTGGAAGCTCCCCATGTCACGGTTATGTTTTGCGTGCTGTAACAGCTTTCCGGCACGGAAATTCCGTCCGGTGTACTCGGTGCGGCGTTCCACTGGAATTCATAGTTTCCGCGGCTGTTTTTGTTATCAGATACCAAAATATCAGATTTCAAATTACAAAGCGGACGCACGCCCCCGGTGCCGTAGTACGCGAGGTGGGAGTTCAACGCCCCCGAAGAGAGGACATAGCGCACACGGCACGAGAGGCCGGAATACGGCGTGCGAAGCCACCAATACCACGCCTGCGAAGTTGTCGGATCGCTCGAATAGTTGCTTTTATCAATGGCCGCTTGCGTACAATAGGCAAGGCGGCTTGTGTTGTCGCTGAACAAGGCCAGCTTTGAACCCTCTGCAATCCCGTTTTCGTTTGCAAGTCCGACTTCCGTTGTGCTTGCAAGGAACATTTTTGCGGTAAATGTTTCATAGCTCCCGCCGTCTGTAACGGTGTTTTTGGCAACGGTAAGCGTGGTTGTCATAAGTGCCGCTACAAAATCGTCGTCAAGCATAGCAAGGAACCCCGCCCATGTGTCATAGGGGTTTACATTGTCCCATACATTTGCACTTGACGGCGGCGCGTCCTGCGCGTGCTTTGCGCTGTACCATTGCCCCGCCGCGGCGTTACTGTTCAGCCATTGAAGGATATTGGAATGAATATGCCTGTTGTTGCCGTAATTCCGACGATCCGAATTGCTATTGCTCGGTTCTTTTGCGTCGGAACAAAGCAACGCTATGATCTTGTCGGTAATCAGGGTAATAGCTCCGGACGGATAGCCCGCATGGTTTTTGTCTGCCATTTTGAAAACGACATAATCGCCCAAGAACGACCGATAAGCCGACTTTACAGGCACTTCAAAGGTTGTCCCAACGCCAAGCGTGCTTAATTGTTTCGCCATTCTTTGCCTTCCTCCTTTTCTTCGGAAACATCAACGCCGCCACGGTTGCCCGCGGCGGCGTACTGCCCGAATAATTTGTTGTAATGCTGATCCATGTTCCAGATCAGGTGATAGCAATTCCCCTTCGACGCGTGGCCGCGCCAGCTTTTATAGGATTGCTCCACCTTTTCCGGCGTGATTTTTCCAGCTTCCAGCAACCCGCGCATTTTGGTTAAACGGCGGCGGGCGTTGTTCTTTGACTTCCGGCGTACTTTGCGGATCACCGCGCCGCTTTCGGTCAAATACGAATGGAAGCCCAAAAAATCAATTCCGTTTTTCAACGGATAAATATTTGTCTTCGCATTCAACGAAAGCCCTAATTCGTTTACATGTCTTTCAATCTCCTTCCAGCAATAGCGCAAATATTCTTTGTCTTCGTGGATCAAATAAAAATCGTCCATGTATCGGCCATAAAATTTTATGCCTAACTTTTCTTTTATCATGTGATCCAGCGAAGAAAGATAGAGAAGGGCGAATATTTGTGAAGACTGGTTGCCGATCGGAATTCCTACATTGCCTTCGGTGCTGTCTATTATCATATCCAGCAACCAAAGACAATCAGGATCGGAAATATACTTGCGGATTAAGGATTTTAACGCGTCGTGCTTGATATTATAGAAATACTTTGATATATCGCATTTCAACACCCAACCGTCAACACCTCGTACACGGTAAAACCTCCGCATAAACCCTTCCAGCCGTTCAAGGCCGAAGTGCGTTCCTTTTCCAACCTGTGAAGCGTAATTATCTTTTATGAAGGTGCTTCGCACCCTCGGTTCAAGTACATTATCACAAAGCGCGTGTTGCACAACCTTGTCTTTGTAGCTGTTCGACATTACAACCCGTTCTTTGGGTTCATAAACCTTGAATGTGTTGTAGGGCGAAAGCTGGTATGTGTGGCTCTGTAACTGCACGCTTAACAGGTTCAGGGCTTCCAGCAAATTAACTTCAAACTTCGCCGCCGCTCCTTTCCACCTTTTGCCGCGGCGCGCCTTCCGGTACGCGCGGTATAGGTTTTCAAAATTATAGACTTTTTCAAAGTCGGTCATGTAAAAAAATCTCCTTGCCGTGTATAACCTCGGCCATGCCTGCGGCAATGCTCCGGTATCGGCAATCCTGTATTTGTCCCCGCCGTGGATAGCAGGGGACGGGAAACGCCTTCCTTTGATGGTGGTACATTGCTTTCGGCCTGTGGCCTACTCGATCGAGTGATCCACCGAAGCGGACGCACGCCCCTGTTGCCGTTGTACGCGTTGTTGTTGTTCAACGCCCCCGAAGTGTTGACATTGCGCACATTGTACGAGTTGCCGGAATACGGCGGCGGGGCGGGCAGAAGGCGAAAAGAAAACCTGCAAGGCGTTCCCCAAACGGTTTTATACTCTCGCTTTGTCCCGCTTCTTCCACGCGGCGATCATGTACTTTACTTCAAGGGCAAGTTTCGACCAATATTCGCAACTCTTCATAGAAATAAAGCCCATTTCCTGCGAAAGCTCTATAAAAAATAGAAGCTCCTTGCAATAGGTCAACGCCTTTGCTTGTAGCCTCTGCCGTTGTCTGTGTTCGTCCGCTTGCCGCAAATCTAATTCGTTCGCTTCAAGCGTCATTTCGTAAATATCAACCGCTTTTTCCTGTATGCGGTTCACCAGCGTAAAGCGGTATTTCTTCGGGTAACGCTCCGTGCTGTTCGTGATCGTGAAGGTATGCTTTACAAGGTCTTTCGCCTTCACAATCACATTGAATTCGGACGGCTCTTTGCGTTCCCTCTCTTGTCCCTGCATAAATGCACCTTGCCTTCCTGATCCTCTGCAAAAGCGCGGTATCTTCCGCGCACCCCTCAAAATCAAAGCCCGCCGCCGTCAAAGTTATGGTTGCTTCGTGGCCTGTGGGCGTGATCCCGCGGATTGTCACCGCCTCGCCGCCGCACATGTCGCACGGCGGGCGAAGCTCCGTGAAGATATTTCCGATAATGCACGACAATTCCGCGCCCTTGCAGGCGCACCGCGTCAACATTCGATCCGTTGCAACGCCGCGTTCCAAACGCCCGTTGCGGTCACGCCGTCCAAATCGTCAAAGAGGATCAAGAACGGGTTTGTTGTAATGTCATTGAAAAGCACGGCTTCCAGCATTTCAATTCGCGCGGTGTTGTTCTGGATCAGGTTCAGCAAATGCCCCGCGGTGTCTTCGTCAAGGACATTTTGCAAGGTTGCGAACCATGCGTTGAAGTCGTTTTCCGCGTCGGTCTTAAAGTCGTTCATGTAGGCTTCAAGGGCGGCGTACTGCTGATCGCCCAAAAGCTCCAAACTCTCCATATAGGAAACAAGATCGTTGAATTCGTCAACGCTCATTTCCTTATAGTCAGCAAACCACGCTTCAAGTTGCGCGTTGAATGCGTCGGTGTCTATCTGATCCACCACGCCCGCAACCACGCCGCACAAGGAACCATCAAGGCGGCGATCCGTTATGTTTGCCTGTGAAATGGCCGTAACGCCTGCGCCTACAAGCACATCGGCAAGACACAATTCGTATGCGTCCGCGTCCCTCTGCAAAGCAGGGGCGACGGGGGAAGTTGCAGGCGCGGAAGACTTCACCGCAACGGAAATTTTGCGTTCGGTCAAATCCCACCGCACAACAATTCGGTCAATGCGGTTCAACACGCCGTCCGCGGTTGCCAGCGTTACGGGCAAATCGCTTGTGTTGTAATAAAAATAGCCGTTAATCCACGCTTTACCCGTTTTCACGGCGACGGCCATTCCTGAACCCGCTACCACTTGAAGGCTTGTGGAAGGGACAGGGAACACGCCGTTTCCAATGAATGAAGCAAAATATTCAGCCCATTCTTCCGCGCGGTACACGCGATCGCCGGAAACACTGTTGAAAAAACTTGATTTTTCCATATTTGCACCCCTTTACTTTGTAATCTGCCTGATCTGCGTAATCAGGGCGGGCAAACTCTCCCCGAAAGTAATGTCTATTTCCTCCATGTTCTGTTGATAGGTTTCCGCAACCTCCGTTATCCGGACATTGATTTTTATACCCCATCGTTTATTAACGCATGTCACGCGATCGCCTAAGTCGTAATCTTCCCTGTACTTCAAATTCGCGTGCGTGTTTATCGTGCTGGAAAAGCTCAATGTTTCGGCGTATTGTTCCAGCTCCGACGCGCCGCGCTCTTCAAGACAGGCTAAATATTCTTCATCGGTGCGCGTGATCTCTTCGTCGTTCTCGTTGGTGTACTTCTTCGTAATGTCCGTTGCGTTCACAAAGACTTCTTCACGGTCAAGGCCAGCCGCGCCGCCGCCAACTTCGGCCACAACGCGCGGTTCGGCTTCTTCGCCGCCCACATAAGCCGTTGATTTCAGGTTTTCAATGCTGTTTGTGTATTCCTGTTCCGTGATATTATCGAATTCCTGCGAAAAAATACACGGCGGGTTTTCGGTTTGGTCTGCGGTCAAATCGCGGCCTTTATACACACTGAAATAGTGCTTTCCGGTCTTCACATCGGTTCGCAACCGGAAGCCCAATTTTGCCGCCTTCGCCGCGGTTTCCACGGCAAGAAGGGCGTTTGTGAAGGCTTCGGAAGTATAGTCTATTTTCCCGCTTCCGGTGTCTTCGTCTGTGGGATCAATTAAGACATTCGGGATCGCGCGGGCGGCCACTTTCGGGGAAACGACCGTTTCGCGGATAATCCGGTATAAAATATCCTGCGTCCCGCTCGTTGCGGCGATCTGATCGCGTATAATGCGCTTCCCGATCCATTGCGTGATAAACTTTCCTTGCACTTCGATTTCTTCAAGCCCCTGCGAATTCTTGCTAATGTGAACATACCTGATTTCTGCCGCCTCGGTGTCCCCACGCTTCATTATCAGGTTGTTTTTTACCAGAAGGGAAACATGCTTGCTTGTGAATGGCACAAGCAACTTGAATTCGCCCGCCGACCAATACCGCCGCGTCCAGATTAACGAATTGATTTCGTCAATTACGCCGTGCAATATCATGTCGCGGTCATAAATATATAGCTCCATTCGTCACACCCCCAAATAAAGATCGTCGTGATAAATGGATACTTCCAGATTTTCAAGGTTTTCTTCCGCGGAATACCTGTAAAGGTTATCACCGACCGAAAGTTGAAAATATGTGCTGTCCACATCAAGATAACGGAACGCGTCAGAGGTCACGCCGTCGCGTTGCAAGGTTACTTCTTTTTCCCCGTATCCCGTGGATACGCTCAAAATGTCGCCAGCTTGAAGCGTGATATTCAGCTTTATAAACTCCTGTGTGTCCACATTCAAAAGGGAAGGATTTTTGACAACGCCAAGCGCGCGGAACTCTACGCGAATACCCGCTTGCACATCACCTTCGTTATAGACATTCACGATCAAGGAAGGCTGTCTATACCCGATTTCCCAACCTTCCGCAAGGGGGATTTCAACGGGAAATTCAAGGCCGCCGATCCATGTCGCTATATCGTCCCGCGTCTTTGCCTCTTTTCTCCAAAACGGATTAAGGCAAAGAAGCTGTATTGTGAAGTCCTGAAAAATAGCCTTCCGCGTGAAGGCGGGCGCGTTGTCGATCTTGCAATCAATCACGCGCCGGAAGTCGCCGTATTCGTATGTCAGCGTCGCGGAATACTGCGGGTTCAACACGCGGTTCATTTGCCTTCGGTAATCCCGCATTCTGTCCTTGTCCCGCTCCCTGATACTTCCGACAATCTCAATTTCGCGGGATTGAATGCGGTTGCCTAAATAGGTGTCTCCGTCCTGTCCCATGCTGTTAATGCTGTAAATCTCGTTGCGCACATCGGAAAGGCCGCTAACCTCGTTTGTGTGAAAAATAGAAGCGTGGGAAAAGGTGATACTTTCCCCACGCTCATTCGTATAAATCAGCTTTTCGATTTTCTTTGCCATCAGCCCATAACCTCCCGTGCAATCAAGCGGAATTGCTTTGCCGCCTCGCGCTGTTGTTGTGCATAGCTCGTTTCGTTCGCATAGATATTTTGAACCACTTGCACGCCGCGGGCGGCGTTGTCGTTCCTGCTGATCCTTCCGGACGGTCTTTGCGGCTCCGGAACGGTTGAAGCCGTCGCCCTGCGGATTGTCTTTTCAACATTCTGCATTTCACGGGCGAAGCCTTCGCCTAAACCTTCGGCCATGTATGCGCCGATCCCTGCAAATACCTTCGACGGGGAAGCAATCTGCATTTCCGCTTCTACGGCGGCCACAATCGACCTCATCATAGAACGCACTTTGCTTTCCAGCCACCCCGACATATTTTGAAAGCCCTGCCAGATACCGCGCACCATTTCTTCACCCGCCGCCGTGAACTGCGATACAAAGCCGTTGATCGTCGTCAAAATTGACTGTACGATCTGCGGGATAATGTTTGTAATATTCGGCGTTCCTGTTGTCATTCCGGAAGCAATATACTTCGTCATGTCAACGCCGATCTGATTAAGTCGCGCCGCTTGTGCTGTAAGCCCCGTTGTTACCCGCTCGACAATGGCCGATACCGCGCCGTCCAGCGCGCCGATATTCGCTATAATGCCATCGTTTACGGCTTGCACGGCCTCCTGTGCGGTAATCGCGCCCGCACTTCCCATTGCGCCCTGCATGTCCGCGGAAACTGTATCCATGCCGCCGCCGAAGCCCTCGCCAACGCCTGCGGCCATGTTGCCGCCAATATCAGCGAAAACCGTCGAAGGGGAATGAATGCCAAGAAAATTCTTTACGCCGTCAATAATGCCGCCAAAGAAGCCCGTTACCTGTTCATATAACCAGCCCGCGGCGTTCTGGATACCCTGCCAAATGCCGGAAACAATATTGCCGCCGATCTCCACGATCTGATATGCAAGACTTCCGAACGCCTGCACGATACCCGTTACAATCTGCGGAACCGCCTTCACGATTTCGACAATAATTGTCGGAAGGTTCTGGATCAGGGAAACGAATAGTTGAACGCCTGCTTGAATGATCTGCGGGATATTGGAAACAATGGCGTTTACCAACGCACCCACAATCTGCGGGATCGCGGGTACAATGGTTTGAATGATCTGCGGCAACGCCTGAATGAGCGCAACCAGCAAATCAATTCCAGCTTGAACAATCTGCGGAATGCTCCCGATCACCGCCGTTACAATTCCGTCGATAATCTGCGGAATTGCTGTAACAATGGTTTCGATAATCTGCGGCAACGCGTCGATCAGCGCGGTTAATAGGTCAATTCCCGCTTGAATGATCTGCGGGATAGAGGCAAGCAGATTTTCGACAAGGCTTGTAATAATCTGTGGAATGGCCGCAATCAGAACAGGGATCGCGGCAATCAGCCCTTGCGCAAGCCCTGTTATCAACTGCAACGCCGCGTCGATCAGCATAGGGATATTTTCAACCAGCGTTTGCACCATAGCAACGACCACTTCAACGATTTTCGGCAATAACTGCGGCAACGCCTGTCCGATCCCATTTGCCAGCGCAAGGACAATTTGCAATGCGCCTTCGACAAGCAGGGGAAGGGCGGCGATCAACCCGTCAATCAGGGCAAGAAGAATTTGTGTTGCGGCCTGCGCAATCGCCGGAAGCGCGGCAACCAGCCCTTGCACAAGTGCGGTTATCATGTCCACCGCCGCCGTTGTGATCTGCGGTAGGCTTGCTACAAGCCCATCGACCAGCCCTAACACGATTTCGGTTGCAAAGTCCGTTACTTGCGGAAGGATTGTCGAAAAGTCTTCAATCAGTCCCGCAAGGGCTGTCCCGAAGGTGTCAGACATTTTGGAAATGTCGCCATTCGCGGAAGCTGCGCCCGCTGAAAGCTCGTTGACAAAATCGGAAAGGGCGGGCAACGCTTCTTCGCCAATCGGAAGAACAAAATTTGTTTTCAGCACACGGCCAATCCCCGACATTGCGGAACCGAAGTCGTCATATTTAACGGCGTTGATTTTGGAAAGCGCGTCGGTTGTGGTGCTGATCTCCCCGTTAAGGTTTGTCAACGCTTGCATACCTTCAACGCCCAAATCTTCCCACATTGTACCGAACAAGGCCACGCCTGCGGCGTTTTGTGCTAACGGATCGTCCATTGCAAAAAGGGCGGTTGTCACATCGTCGAAGGCTTTTGCGGCCTGCTCCCCGCCTGCGGCAAAGGCCGCCGCGGTTTCATCGGCGTTCAATCCTATATCCTTGAACGCCTGCATTGTGCTGTCGCTTTCGTCTTTAACTCTGATCCCGAATTCCTTTACCGCGTCGCCCAACTTGTCAACGGAAAATGTGCCAGCGTCCGCGCCGTTTGCAAAGCTGTTGAACATATCTTCCGCGTCCAGCCCTAACGACTTGAAATGCACGGAATATTCGTTGATACTGTCCAGCAAATCCCCGTTTTTATCAAGGCCGTTTTGCGCTCCCTGCGCAATCAGGTTGAACGCCTCTTCACCAGATAGCCCAAACTGATCCATAAGCATATTGACGGCGCGCATTTGCTCTTGAATATCAAAGCCGAATGTATCGCGCAACATCAAAGCATTTTGTGTCAGCTCTTCAATTTTCGTCGGATCAACTTCGCCGGAAGTCTGCGCCACGGTTGCCATTGACGCGGCTATATCGTCCATGTTCTCCCCGAAGTTGTTGTTGTAGATACGCAACATTGCGTCTTCAAAGCCGTTCGCGGCGGCCTCCGCAATGCCTGTTGACGCTTCAAAATCATTCATTGCGCCTTTGACTTCATCAGCGAAGCCCACGGCGTACCCGATCCCCGCAACCATAGCCGTTCCAATAGCGGCCACGCCTGCGCCAACTACCTTCAAGCCTGTTCCCATAGCGGAAAATGCCCCGCTAAAATCCGCGCTTTTCTTCGTGCCTTCTTCAAGCTCGTTGTTCAGCGCGTCCAGCTCGTTTCTTGTTTCATACATGCCCGTGCGGGCTTCGTTCAACGCTCTTTGAAGCTGTTGTGCTTCTTCGGACATTTCGCCTTGTCGCTGAACCGCCGTTTTATAGGCGGCTTCTGCCTGCTCAACCTTCTTTTTTTGCTCAACGAGAACCTTGTTTAGAACTTCTTGTTTTGCCGTGATCCCGTCAATTTTGTTTTCGCTGTTTGCGTACTGTGCCGTTACCATCTTCAATTCAGCGGATAGATCGCTTAAAGTACCGTCGATCTCTGCCGCCGCTACGCGGTATTGTTCGGACGCGCTTTTGCTTTTTTCCGTGGCCGCCGCAAGCCTCGAAAGCTCATTTTCGGTTTTAATCATTGCGGCTTGCGCATAATTCAGGGAATTTTCCAGCTTTTTAGCCGCTTCCGTGTTGCCCATATTTGCCGCACGATATTTTTCAAGCTGTTCTTCTGCCGCCGCAACCGCTTTTTTCTGCTCTTCAAGCCGCTTGTTCAAAACATCTTGCTTCGCGGTCATTGCCTCTATGCTGTCGGCGTTGCCCTCGAAAGTTGCCGAAACAACCTTCATTTCGGACGCAATGGCCTTCAAAGAAGCGTCGATTTCTTTACAAGCCTTCTTGTATTCCTGTTCGCCGTCAACGGCAATTTCGGTTTTGATCTGATCTTCTTTTCCAGCCACTTATAACCCCCCTAACACATCGTCAATGTCCGCTTCTTTTTCCTCCGGTTTGAAGCGATCCGGATTGAATTCTCTGTGAATTCGGAACAAAGCAAGGATTTTATACGGTGTCATGCGCCACACTTCGCGTTCCGGCCAGTGTAGAAGCGTAACGCCGATATAAAGCAGGCGGGCAAGGTCTATTACTCCTTGCCCGCCTGCGCGTTTTTTCTCTCTTCTTCCGCGTATTCCGGTTCGTCGTCTTCATCGTCCTGCGGCGGCTCCGTTGTGCCGCTGTTTCCCATTGCAAACGCCTTGAAAATCGCGGTTTTAACCTCGTTGAAGTTGCCCGTGTGGATCATTTTTCCTACCTGTTTTTCGGTCAACTGCTCTTCGCCGTCGTCTGCGCCCTCATTCAGAAGCAGGGTAAGAAGCCAGCGAAGATTTTTAATGCCGTCTTTGCCTTTCAGCATTTCGGCCAGCTTGTCAAAGCCCCCGAATTTGTCTTGCATTTCGTCAATGACATTCAGGGAAAACAGCAAATGCCGTTCTTTATCAAGGACGATCGGCAAACGCCCGTCTTTAATCGCGCTCATAACAAAATAGGGGAAGCCCCGTCAAAGGGCTTCCCCGTGCCTCCTTTTCATATTTTGTTTTGTGATAGGCGGCCAGAATTAGCCGCCCGAAGTGTTGTTCTGTTCACGAACCTTCGTAAACCAGCCCTGCGCCGCGGTTTCTGTGGGAAGTGCCACATGCTCCGCTTTCCAAAGGCCGTCAGGCCGCTTGATAAACTGCCCTGTGATCTCCGGCGTGGTGAATTCGATACTATCGCCCTTCGTCTGGTAACTCTCCGAAGGAATAGCGAATTTCACCTTGTAAAGCCAAATGTACTTATACATGCCGTTCGCTTTCTTTGCGCGAAAGCCGATTGCCATATACGGGGGATCGTCGTTTTCTCCCGCATATACAACCTGATCGTCGTCCTGCGTCTGCCCCAAAATGGCCGCAAGATCGGCGGGCATAAGATCGTTTACATTCAGCGTCAGCTCTCCGGAAACGAATTCTTTTACCACTTCGTCCGCGCCGTCGTCCGCATAAAGGATCGCTTCCGCTACCTCTACGGACATTTCCGCGCTAATGGCCTTCGCCATGCGCACGGGCGTTCCGTATGTTTCTTTGCCGCCTTCGCCTACGGTGATCGGCGCGCGGTAAAGATCGCGTAAACCAATAGTTGCCATAGTTTTTATACCTCCGTTTGTTCGTAATATTTCGCTTCAATCGGGACATGGTAAAACCCCGTGTCCTGCTCGTACACTTCCGGATCAATTACAAGCCCGTAAAAGCCCGCCGCCTTCAACGCCTGCTTCACACGGCGCAAGAGGGCGATATAATCGCGTTTCGAGTAAATATCAACCCTGTATGTGTATTCCGTGCCGTGCATTTCGTCGTCTGCGGCGGCCATATCTTCCGAAGAAACAAGCTGATATGTGATATATGTACCAGCCTTCCCGCGGAAGAAGAGGCGCGCCACATTCGGGCAAAGCGCGTCAAGCGTGGATTTTAACAGGCGGTCAACTGTGTCTATCATTCCTGTTCGTCCTCCCATGCCTGCCGCATAGCCGCCTGAACTTCCGGCGTTGCCTTCTGGTGCGAACGCGTGAACCACGGGCGCGCGGGCATATTGCTTCGCCCGTATTGGTGGACAAAACCAACGGTTGCGTTCCGCTCCCCGCGTCGGTTTTTCCCGTGCGGGTACACTTCCACGCATTGCCCCGAACCCCGCTTCTTTACGGCGGTGCATTTGATAGAATTTGCAAGATCGCCAGTAACGCGGTTACTTGTAAATGTGCGCCGTATTTCCTCCTGTTCGGCCTTCACAAGCACCGCGCCGCCAGCTTTTAACATCTTCGGAACGGCCTTCGCCGCCCGCTCGCTCCGGCGCAAAAACGCTTCCTGCGCCGCTTCAATTCCGGATACCTCAAACCGCGCCATTGCCGCCGCCTCCTTCCGTGCCGTCGTCCGGCTCTTCGCTTTCTTCGACCGGAAGATCTGAAAGCGTTAATTCGGTAATTTCGCCGCTTTTGTTGACATAGGTTTTCAAAACCCTGTACCGCTTCCCGTTCAGCTCTGCGGCCTGCTGCCCCTCGTATTCCTCCGTGTAAACATCAACCTTCAATTCCACTTGAAAGCCCGCTTGCGCGGCCTTGTAGAACTCGGAATAACCCGCGGATTTTACATTGCAAAAAATGGTTTTCCGCACTTCTTCCGGCTCGTTCTGGAACCCGTTTGCGTTTACCGCTTCGTCGGGCGGCTTTTGTGCGATCAGGGTAATTTCATCACCCCAACGCATGATAATCACCCGCCAAACTCAAAGAACACTTCAAATAATCGTAGGCCGCGCGGTATTTCTCGCTGTCTTCGGAATATCCGAAGTTTGCCTTTGCGTAAAGGACAATCGCCCGCGTGATAAGGGGATCGCCCGCCGCGGCCTCTTTGCCTTCGGCGGGCGTATCCTCTGGAACATTCACACCGACAAGGCGCAAATCCGCTTTGCAAGCGTCGATCAGGTCTTGTATTTCATCGTCGAAAGCCGCCGTTTTTACGCGTAAGGCGTTTTTCACCTTGTCAAGCATGGTTTATCCCTCCCGAATTACGTGCCCGCGGCCTTTGCGACGACAACAAGGGAATTCTTGTCAATTACCTTGCCGTCAACAAGCATGATCGCCTTCGTTACCATGTCGTCCGTGTCGTTGTCCTCGTACTTCTTCACGGTCATGGTGTAATTGGTGTTCAACACATAGTCCTTGAAGTTGAACAGGAACGCATACGCGCCGCCCTTCGCCGCGGTTGCCACGGAAGGCACATAGTCGCAACAAATGACGGGGCGGCCAAGCAAGGCGCGTTCCGGCTTGCCTGCAATGCCGTAATTCACGCGGCCTACGGGCTGTCCGGTTTCATCGACAAGGCCGTAATACTGCATAAAGGTTTTCTTCGCCATGCACCACACCGCGCCGTTTTCGTATGCCTGCGGCAAGGCGGCTTCGGCGTTCACAAGGTCTTCGTATGTGGGCGTGTCGCTCTCGATCTTCTGCCCCTCATTCGGGGTTTCGGTAAGAATGCCCTTCGGCTGTCCGCTACCCGTGCCGGATACAATGGCCTGTTCGGTTGCCTTCGTCATAGCCTCGACAACATTGTTGACAAGGGTATTTTCAAAGGCCGAAAGCGCCATTGTGTCCACTTCAAGGGAAACGGCCACGGCGCAACGCAACTTATGGTAAGCAAAAGTAATGCTTCCCGTGGTCTTCTTCTGCTTGTCGCTCCCTGCGCCTTCCGCTACCCAAGAGGCAACGGGCTTCGCGCTGGAAGTAGGGATAGAAACGCCGCCCTTGTACGCGGTGCGCGTAACAAGGGGAAGGATCATTCCCACGGCCTCCATTTTCTCAACGATCCGGTTAAGAATGGTTGTCGGGATCACCGCGCCATTTTCCGCGGTTTTGGAAACAGCGTCCGCGCGGAACTCTGCGGGAATAGGCGTGCCGCGAAGGGCGTATGCCATAAACGCGCGGCGGTATTCCATGCTGTCCAGCGGATCGGCTTCGTCCCTCTGTTCACCGCCTGCGGGGGAAGAGGGGGAAGGGAAGGTGCGAACAACCGCGCCGCCGCTTCTGCCCTCCGCAATAGAATTCAGAAGGTTGTTGCGCTGTTCGGCGGCGGCCATCAGCCCCGCCCGCTCGGTTTTCAAGTTGTTCACTTCGGTTTCAAATGCGGTCAACTGCTCCGCGGTCAGCTCCGCGCCTTTCTGCTCGATCTCGTTCGCAATCGCGGCAAGGCGGGCTTCAATTTCCTGTAATCTGTTCATTGTGTCATACCTCCAACATGATTTTTAGTTTTAATAGCTGTGCTTTCCGCGCTAACGCCTCCCGCCTCTCTGCTTCGATCACTCCGTCGAAGAAAGAACGCGCGGATATTTCGGTATCGCTGTTTGCGGGGTAAGATACCGCCGAAACATCGTAAACCTTTTTGATCTTCAAAATGGTTCTTGTGTGCGTGTCCCTGTCGTATGCGTCTTCCAAAACCTTGAACGCCCACGACATTTTAGTAATCAAGCCGTTGTTGATCTCTTCGTAAAGGTCTTGTGCGGCACGGCTTTTTGATAAATCAGCAAAAGTAAAGAGGCCGCTTTCGTCGGCCTCTATTCCAAGCGTTTTATTCGATTGTCGGGCAAGCACCTTGCCTTCGTGGTTGTATTGCATGATAACATCGGACATGTCCGCGCCAACAAGCGCGTTCCGGTCTATGACTTCAAAGTATTGCACCCCGTCGAACTCATAGAGAAGATACGGCTTGTTGAAGGTGGTTGCGTAGCCTTCAACATAAAATTCGCTGTCAATCCTCTTCGTGGCCTTCTTCGCCGCCGCCGTCAACGGAAGTACCATCGACCGATATTCCCGATCCTTCATTACTGGCATTTGTGTTCGCCTCCTTTCCAAGCTGTGAAACTTCGGTGTATTCCTTGCGGATATAGTATTTTTCGCCACCCTCCACATGCGCCATGTTCCAAATATCCATAACGCCGTTTCGGTTCAGCAACCCGCGATCGAAAAGCTGTGTTGAAATATTCAGCTTCGTTTGATTGCTTGCGTATTGAAGCCTGTTCGCTGTGAACACGATTGCGTTTCCGTGGGCGATTTCCCGCGGCGTAAAGGTCATATTTGACATGACAAGGGATAATTGCAGGGCGAAAGGCTCTATTTTCCCTTCGTAATACGCGTTCCATTCGTCTTCGGTGTATTTGTTTTGAATGATCCCCGCCGAAGTGCCGAAGTAGTTAAACACATTTTCGTTAATCTGCCCCATCTGAACCGCGTTGACGGTGAAGGGCTTGCTATCAACCTGTTTTACATCTGCGAATTTCTGATCGTAGATAATCATTCCGCTTTGATTATCCGCGGAAAGGTTGTCTTCGGTGAAGCGTTCCCGCTCCTTCCTTATGTCCTCCGGCGAAAGCATGTTAGCAATGCGGGCAAGGAACCGGATCGAAGCCGAATTTTTAACGCCGTTTATAATGCCCTGATTGTTCGCGTGGATCAACTGCATTGTTGGCCGCAAGGCGCGGTTGTCCTCTCCGAAAAAATCGTCTGAATATTGAAATTGCGTCAAAATCCCCACGCGATCAAACTCGATCGCCGCCCGCTGTCCGTTGGAAAAGGTGTACCGCAAGAAGGGCGCGCCGCCGACCTCTAAAACCTCGCAATTCTGCGGCAATAGGGGATAATAACCCGCTATGCCGCCGAATTCGTCTTCAAGAGGCACAATAAAAGCCGTGTTATTCACGGCAAGGATTGTCGCCAGCCTGTAAAGAAACTTTGTCGTGTCTTGAAACGGGTTCGGCCTGAACTGCAATGTTCGTTCAAGGTGCTTTTTCGCACTCCCCGTAATTTCCGGCTTCAATTTGCTACAAAAAGTAGCGAACGAATGAATAGCCGCCCGCGTGATCTCCATTTCGTACACGCTTTCGGGCGCATTTGTGAAAACGGGCGTGTACCCGTTTAGCATTTTGAAGTATCCCGTTGGAACAAGGTTGTTCCGCGGCCTTCGGAAGATAGTTTCAAACACTCCCATTTTTCAAATCACCCCGCATTTTTCAGCATTACGCCGATTTCGTTATAGTATTTTTGCCGGACGGTCATTGCGTCAATGACTGATACAAAGCCGTCGATCCGCGCCCGCTGTTCAATCTTGACAGGCCGGAACTTGCGCGTTTCCATGTTGTGCTTTAAGGCCACATTCAGGAAGTGCGACTTTAACAAGCTGTTATCCGGTATTTTGAAATTGCCATCAAGCAAAATCCCTTCAAACTCGCGGATCACGCCCGCAAGGTTTTCACCCTGAAAAACATCGTCCATGTGATAGCCGTATGCCGCCATGTCGTCAATCAGGTATTGCGCGCTGTAACGGTCATACCCAACTTTCAGCACATAGATTTCGTATTTTTCTTTCAGCATGACAAACCAGTTATAAACATCTTTGTAATCTACATAGTTTTCGCCGGAAAGGGTAACAACACCCTTTTGCACAAATATGTCATAGGGTACGCCGTCGATCGCCGTTGCCCGCTCGACGCGGTTTGCAGGCATAAAGAATTGTGTGAACGCGTATAGCTTGCCGCCGCGCTCCACAATGACGGTTGCCGCGGTAAGGTCTGTTGTCTGCGAAAGGTCAATGCCGCCCACGGCGTAAGAATGCCGGAAGTCTTCAAGCGTGATTTCTGCCGTTGCGCCTTCTACTATGTGCGCGTCAAGCCACGCAATAGAAGAATTCTGCTTGATGTTGCAATACTTCGTCAGGAATTCGGCCTTTTTACTTGCGGACATTTCCGCAACCGCTATTTCCTCGCGGAAGAAGTCAGGGAACACGGAAACGCCCATGTTCGGGTTTGCCTTCTTCAGCTCTTCAATATCGTTCCATTTTTCTACATCGTCAATCATGTAGAGGAACGGCAAAAGGCGGCGTTCCTTGCTGTTGCCTTTCAAGAAAGCCGTGCTTCGCTTCATCAATTCATCGTAAATGCCGTCGTTCTCATATCCCGCCGTGGAAATGGACAGGATCAGCGGTTGCCGCCGTGCGCCAAGCGCGGATTTCATAACCTCGTATTGCTTCAAACCACCGTCGCCGCGCCAGCTTGCAACTTCATCGTTGACAACCAAATGAGGGTTGAAGCCGTCGCTTTTCTTCGCGTTGAACGCCAGCGGTTTAACAACTGTGTTCGTGTCCTCTATGTAAATATCGGAACGCCGCTTCTTCGCCAGCTCTGCAAGCTCCGGTTCTTTCTTCAACATCTGGTAAAAGTTATCGTAAACAATGGCCGCTTGATCCAGCTTCGGCGCAAGGCAATATATTTTCGCGCCGTATTCCCCGTCAAGATACGCCATATATGCGATAATGGCCGACGCAAAAAGCGTCTTGCCGTTCTTCCGGCCTATGACAATAAACACTTCACGGAAGACGCGCAAGCCGTCCGCGTCCACGATCCCGAAGATAACGGAAACACAAGCCTTCTGCCATACTTCCAGCTTCAAAAGGTCTTCGCGGCCTTCGCAATGGTGACAGAAGTTTTCTATAAACTTGATCGCTTTGTTTGCCTTCTTCGTGTTGAAGAAATATTCTCCCCGTTCAAGCCCCGCTATGATGATTTCATAAATCAGCCGAACCCATTTGCCAACCGTATATTTCCCGCTCTGAATGCCCGAAAAATATTCGTAAATGTAATTCGCAAAGGGCATTATTCGTCCCTCAACGCCTGCAATTTACTTTCTTTTTTCTTTTCAGGCGGCACAAGATCGGTCAACTGCTTAATGATTGCGGCATGGTTTTTCGTCATTGCTATATGGGTTTTCACCGCGTCGCTTTGCTTCGTGCCTTTCTGGTTTTCGCCGTTCTGGTACTCCACAACATAGCCTTCGGCGTTGATGATCTCTTGTAGCTCTTCCAGCGAAACGGCCATGAACGCGGCGTTTTTTATCAGGCTTTCCACGGTCTGCAACTTGTTTTTGTCAAGGTCTTTGAAAACCCGCTTTAATCGGGCAATCTCTTTTTTGATCTTCTGTTCTTTCGTAAGCTCTTTCTTTGTCGCCACAAAAAACGCCCCCTTTCTGCACCGTCAACCACACCCCCCTACGGGTACACCCGTTATGCGCGCGCCTGCGGAGTAAAATTAACCTCCCGCCCTCGGTGTTCCACCCTCCCTAATTCGGCGGCGAATGGGGGGGATATACAAGATTGCCGTTTGCGTCGAAAGAATAACGCTTCTTCCGTTCGCCTCTGTGGTGTTCCTTGTTGTGGCAATCTTGACAAAGCGCCTCCAAGTTATCCCATGAAAGCGCAATGTACGGATTGTTTATATTCTCCTTCGTCAAATAAATTTTGTGGTGTGCGATCTTCGCAACAACCGGATTGTCGGGCGTGGAACATCGTTCGCAAAGATAACCCTTCGATTGCAAGAAGGCTTCACGACACGCGCGCCACGCGTCCGAATTGTAGAACTGTTCAGCCCATGCCTTCACGCCTGCCGCCTCCTTTCGGGCAATAAAAAAAGCCCTCACGGGCGAACCCGCGAAGGCTTGTGAAGTGCGCTGTTTATTTGCATTTAATCAGCGTAATAATTATAGCATATATGGACGGTACACACAAGGGCGCGAAACGGGCGCGAAACGGGCATTTTTCGGCCTGTTTTAATCCGTTGCTTTGTCCCGCTCTTTCCGGTATGTACCCACGCCAACCGCCGCGGGCTTGCCGAACATGCACACGGCCATGTCATTAACGATTTTGTTTCGCCATCTGCGCGCGCTCTTCGCGTCGCGGATCAGCCCCATTCCCTCCAGCTCTGCGGCTATGGCTTCCCATGTGTACGGCTCCGCGCCTGCCGGACGCTCGTTGCCCTGCGCGTCCTCTCCGAAGTAATACATGCGGATCACATGGAATTCTTTTCGCTCTGCAAACAGCTTTACAACGCGGTCAATCTCTTCAAAGCGCGCCCGCGTCCTGTGGTAAGATATGATTTTATCCCGCTTCATTTCGTCAAGTATATCTTCCTCCGTGCGGTATGTGTACCCGCTCGAAGGGGAATAGCTTGAAATACTTGCGCTTCGGCCTTGAAGCTCCACATGTGTATATGCTTCATAATCGGCCACCAGCGCGGCCAGCTTTTTATAATTAAAAAGCAAACTTTCCATTGCGCGGAAATAATTTACTTCGCCGCCCATGCCGTCAATATAGGCCATAGAAGCGGTTGCCCGCGCAACCTCGTTTATCAGCTCCCGCACTTCGTCAGTAATTAAGCCCGTTTTTTTCTTGCCCATGTCTGAACCCTCGCTTTCCGTTTACTCTTCGTTGTCGCCATCTTCGGGCGGCGCGTCCGCTTCGTCCGACAACACGCGAACGATCGCGGCCACTTCGCCAAAATCCAGATACACGGGCTTGTTTTCAGTGATCCCGCCGATATTGTACCCTGTCACCTGTTCAAGCCCGTTTCTTTCCAGCGTGAATTTATCGCATTTCACCGTAAATTCCGCGCCGCTCTTCAAAATCACACGCATAGACATTTTCGCCATGTTTAACCCTGCCTTTCTTCTGCCTGCGGCTTGCCGTAATTCGGGTTTGGTGTCTTTACCCACCAGCGCGCCGCGGTGTTTTCCTCTTCGGGCTGTGCGCCCGCTATGATTTCATGCGTTGACGGCAAGAACATATTTCCCGCCGCCGAAAAATCCGCTTGTTTCTGTTCCCGCTCCTTCGCACCTTCAACATACCCGCGCAAAGCAGGGGAAAAACAGGCGGCAAGGGCTGTCCCCATTGCGGCGAACATATCGCCAAAAGCGCGGGCGGCCTGCCGGATCGTCCGGCCAGCCTTGCGCACCGCCGCGCCCATCTGCCAGAATGCCAGCGACGGGCGCAAGGACAAAAACAGGGCTTCATACGATCCGAATTTGCCAACGCGGGCGGCCATGCGCGCCGCTTCGTCCCGCTGGATACTGTAAGACATAACCAGCTTCAAAAACCGCTTCTTTTTCAACTTTCTTCGCCTCCCATTGTCAAATACTCTGTAATCACCTTCGCGGCGGCTTCCCACCCCTTGCACAAGGCCACAAAATAGCCTTGTTTTTCAAGGTTTGACAACCACGCTTTTTGATCGTCGCTTGTTTTACTGCCTTTCTGCCGCTTTAGCTCTATGTAAAGGCCGTGAAAACCGCCGCGGGCGACGGGCAAGCACAAATCCGGCACGCCCGCCTTCACGCCTTCGGCGCGGAAGCGTCCGGCCTCTGCTTTCTTCCGGCTCCCGCCGTTCGGCACATGGTAAAGCAACGCCAATTCATGGAAACGCCCGCTTTGAAATGCCGCCCACCTGAAAAGGCATTGTTGTTCCACGCTCTCCGTTGGAACCGGAAGGGAAGGGGCGTTATTCTTCAAGATAATTCACCACCTTTTCCACATATCCACACGGCAAGGCGTTTCTTCTTCGGCATTCTGCCGCCGCGTCTGCCTGTGTTTCGTATAGCTCGTTCGGCCAAACGCCTTCGTATTGCTCGAAGTATTCGCTTTCGCCAATATCCCAACGGACAAGTAACGCGCCGTATTCTTCGTTCACGGCAACGATTGTCACGGGGACAGGGCAGAAGCGTTCCCAAATGTCCGTAACAAACCAATATTGCCCGCCAATCTCCGGATTTTTTACCACCGCGCGCACCCCCTCAAAGCTGGACGATCCCACCAACGCGGGCAATGGCTGCGGGCGTTACGGTTCTTCGCTTCAAAACCGCTGTGATCGTATCCCCGAAGCCTTCATAATGCGCTTTTGTCGTGACAAAGTATTGCAATTCGGGGTTCAGGCGTGCGCGAAGCCTCAATTTGAAAATCAGACTTTCGGTTACTTCGGTTTCAATCCGGTAAACCGCTATTTTGCCCGTTGCTCGGTCAACTTCGCGGCAAATTACCATCATTTCCGTTGTGTTCATTGCGTACCCTCCGTTTCTTTTTCTGCTTCTGTGGCGGCGCGGCCTTCCGGTGCAATTTTGCGTATATGTACGCGCCCGCCACAAAATCCGAATACCGCACGGCGCATTCGTTGAAGCTGTATTCAGGGAAAAGCGCGGCGAAGATCGCGGCGGGTTTCGCCTCGAAGTCTTCGGCCATCTGCTCCACCTTGCGGCGGCTTATTTTAGTGTCAGCCTCCATGATTTTCGGATCAACAAGGTTTTTACTTGCCGCCCACCGTTTGCCGCCGTTCGGCTCCTTCGTCATATAGCGCGCAAGGGCTTCTAATCCGTAATCGTCCGGTTGCAGGCGGCGGGCATTTGCATACCCGCGGCCATTCCAAAGGACTTCGGCTTTGTCCCGATCCATGCCGGACATAATGACATGGTGGTGAACACGCTTGCGCCGCCCGTCTTTCCCGCCGAACTCGATCACATAGGCATATTTCAATTCGGGAAGGCCATTCTTCCGGCGATACTCCCGCACCCTGCGAAGGTAATTCCGAATATCGCGGCGCGCCTGCTCTTCGTCCGGAACAAAGCCGTTTGAATATGTCAGCGTTACGCAAAGGTCTTCTTCCGTGAAATTCGCATTGATCTTCCGAATGAACTTCTTTTTTGCGTTTTTGTCATTCAGGTTCTTTTGTGCTTCCCGTGTTGTGTGCTTCTTTGCCTCTCGAACCTCGTTTTGCGTGTTCCATATCGGGAATATCTCAACTTCAAGCACATTTCCCGCCTTGATCGTGCGGGTACGATAACGAAAAACATTCCTGTGCCGGAACCGATCAAACGCCCTTTCGGTGTTCTCTCCGGAAAGGTCAAAGAGGAATTCATATTTTGCGCTGTTGTACGGCATGTTGTTTCCTCCCTGCTCGTGGTAAAGGTTTCACCCCCTCCCGTCCCCCTAAAGGGGGAAGCAGGCTCAAAGGAATTGAACACGCAAGGCCGGAAGGTTTGCATTTATCCCCGCCGCCTTTCCTGCTTCTATCACTCCGGCAACAACCCATCAAGGGCAAGCCGCTTTCGCGGTGCTGTCGCACCCTTGACAGCTTGCCGCCTCCGTGATCCTGATAAAGCAGGCGACGGGGAATTGAATACAAACCAGCACTTCCGGAATTCTGCTTTTCCGTCCATGTGTTAATACCCATTACAAGCCCGTAATACGCCGTGTTCCGGCGTTTCTTGACATTCTGCCGCCGCGGTGTTATACTGTCGTTAGTTTGAATAGCTCTTTTCGCGGCGACGCGAAGGGGGAAAGGCGGCTTGCAGGCAACGCAAGCCGCCTTCTTCTTTTCTATCCGTTATTGAAGCCCGCGGCCTCCGTGTACTCTTCGCAAGGCTTTTCTTCCTTCGGCTTGAACCGAAGGCCATTCACGCACCCGATACACGGAAGCGGGCGCAAGCCGTCCGGCTGTGTGCCGTCGCGGTGCTTTTTGCACTCTTCCAACTTGCCGCATGTATCGCACCAGCAACGGCGGCAATCCTGAATATCCGTTTTCAACTCCGGCTCTTCGTCTTCTCCATCGTGTACCAGCTCAACGCCGCCGTTTTCGGCGGCCAGCTCTTGCGCATAGGCGGCGAAGCCATCGGCCACGCCGCGGGCGAATGCGTCAGCCGCCGCCGCGCACGCGTGCGCAAGGTCAAAACCCATCGTGTGCGCCATTTCAATAATGACTTCTTCGTTGAAGGTTTTATTTTCTTCCACGGTGTCCACCGCCCTTCAATCCTCTGTAAATGCCTACCACAACGGCATACGCGATCACAACCGCCACGGAAAGGCAAACCACGCCGACAAGCGCATAAAAGGCGGCAACCATAAATTCAAACGCCGTCATTTTGAACCCGTCCTTTCTATATATAATGTATAGGGGATAGGCCGCCCCATCGTGCGGGGCGGCCTTTTCTGTTATCCCTTGATAAGCTCGAACGCCTGTGCGTCGGTAAATCCGGCCTTTTTCAGCTCCGAATACCAGCCGAAAAGCTGTTTTGCTTCTTTTTCCTGCTCTTCCTGTTTGCCTTCTCCGATTGTGGCCGGAATATCGAAGGCGGCGGCAATGTGCTTCATCATGTCCACCGCGTCCGCGCGCTTCTGGTCTTCGTCTTCCTGCTCCTTTTCGCGGGCGGCCTGCGCCTCCGCTTCGGCAAGAATGCCCTTCGGCTCTTCTCCTTCCCCGAAAATGGCCTTGTTCAGCCCTTCCGCAAGGGCTTTCCCGATCATTTCACCGAACGACGGCTTGCGCTCGTTCACTTCGCCTTCGTCATAAGATACCAAAATATCAGATTTCAGAGCGCAAAGCGGACGCACGCCCCCGGAGCCGCCGTACGCGTCGTAGCTGTACAACGCCCCCGAAGTGCCGACATAGCGCACAATGTACGAGTAGCCGTTCCGCTCGGTTGAAAACGGGGTACAAGTCCAATAGTCTTCCGACGCTTTCGGAATGATTTTGCGGAATGCGCGGTACATCTGATCCGTGATAAGCCCGATCTTTGCGCTGTCCGTGCCGTAATCGTCTAAACCGTCGTCGGAAGTCAGGTCAAGGACGATCGGCACAAACGCTTCTTTGTCCGCACCCGCGGCGGCCAGCTCTTCCAGAAAATCACCGTTCAGGAAAGCGCGGACGGAAGAGGCGGCAAAATCGTTCTTATTGTCCGTGTCGAAAGCCATGTACCGAACTTCGCCGTTTTCGTCCTTCAACACATCTTCCGCAAGACAAAGCGACATATTCGGGCGTGCGTCCAGCACAACCCACTTCACACCGCCGTATGTAACGCGGCTTTCTGCACCAAACTGTCCGATCTTTCCGGTTTTCAAAGTCTTTTCCATTTGAATAGCTCCTTTCAATTTTTCCAGCACCGCCAACACAAAGCGGGCGGCGCGTGATTGTGATATATCGGCTTTCAATTTTTCAAACGCAAGGGAAAGCCCCTGCGCCGTTTCTGCAATCGTGGGATCGTGTGCGGCCTGCTCCCGCTCGTTCAGCATGGTTCTTCGCCGCCTTTCGCGTTTTTGATCCATAGAATTTCGGTTCTTGTTTGCCCACGCTCCGCAAGCGCGCGTTTTTCTATCCGCTTCCAATCGTGCAACATGTTGTCGTAAATCTCGTTTGCATACCCGCTCAATACCACCGAACCACTATGCGCCCTTAATGCCTCTAACAGCTGTATGTGTTGTTCTGTCGTCATTTCCTGCGCATATATATTTTTGCGGCGCGTTTCCGGCGTGTATGGTGGATCGGCGTAAATAAGGCAACGCGGATCGTTATATTTCTTTATCAGCTGTACCGCGTCCATATTTTCTATTTGCGCGTCCTTTAATCTGGTTGCCGCCGCTTCCAGTTTATCCGGAAGCCTGTTCCACTGTTGCGGCATAACAGGCGAACGCCCTGTTGCACTATGCCGCCAACCCGTCCGCGCCGCCGTCATTGTCCCGAATGCCTGCCAGCACCGAACAAGAAAGCGTCGTGCGTCTTCCACCGGCTCCCCTGTTTTTTCATAGGAAGAATAGTATTCGTCCCGCGCCCACGGTGTTAATTCAATCAAGGCCGCCAGCTGTTCCGGCTGTTCCCGTAATACGCGGAAGAGATTTACAACATTTCCGTCAATGTCGTTTATTGTTTCCAGCCGCGCGGGAGCTTTTCGGAAGAAAACCGCACCCGAACCAAAGAACGGTTCAAGGTATATTTCATGTGGTGGGAAAAACCCGCTGATCCAATCCGCAATTCTCCATTTTGCACCAGCATATTTCAATACGGGTTTTACATCGGCGGGCGGCCGCTTTAACATTTCTTCCCGCCGTGACGATATGGGCGGGTTTTGTTGTATTCGTGCTTAATCCGTATTGCCTCTTCAATGTCAATTCCGGCGCGCCCGCAATAGTCCAGAATACGGATCACGCAATCGGCCAATTCCACCGCCACGCCTTCCGGCTTTTTACTCTGTGTCGAACAAGGTGCGTCCGGATTTTCCGGATTGTATGGCCTGCTTCCGCAATGCGCGCTTCCGTCTTCTTCGCAACATACCCCTCCAGCATTGCACGGGAAGTATAGAACAGGCCGCCCGCTCCGGTATTCTTCCAAAGCCTCCGCAAGCTCCGAAACGCAAAGCATAAGAATTTCGGGCAATTCCCGTTCCTGCTCCCACCAGCCATGCGCAACGGCATTTTCATGCACCGCGGCGGCAAGATTGTTCAGCCCGCCGGGGGCGGCTCTAAATTTTTCCGATTTCAGCAAGCAACCTTCTTCATACTCAAAGAACGGGCAAGGCTGAATTCCCGTTGACGGATCGCCGCCGCAATCTTCGTCACAAATATTCAAATATTCTTTGCGCAAGCGTTCGTAATTGTCTTTCATGGTTTGAATAGCTCCTTTCAAATTCGGCGCGTTTCATACGCCTTTTTCAACGCCTCTTGCCCTCTGCTCATAATAGAAGGGGAAGCAATACCCAAAAGGGCATTTACAAGCGTTCGGCACGCTATGTATTCGTTATCCCGCTTTTCGATCCAAAACGCCGCGGTTTTGAAATTGTCTGTTTTGATCCTTCTGATTTTCAGCATTGCGCGTCCTCTCTTCCTGTTCAGGCTCCTTCACGTATTCGCATGTTTCGCCATAGTCAAGGTGACTTCCACACCGATCGCAAACCTTGTATTTCACGATTTCACCGCCTTTCCGTTATAAATCACCAGCATAGAGGGGAAGGGCGCGGGATCGGCGGCGTTGCCGTCGTCGTCCGTAAACCGAAGCCGCCCACGAATAAAGCGAATTTCCGCTTTGTGGTATATAAAATCGTGGAAATAGCTTGTATCGGTGCGCGCTGGAATAAGAAGAACAATCGGCGTTCCGGCCTGCGCCTCTTCGTATGCCTTTTGAACCCATTTGCCGATTTCGCGCCCATACGGGGGATTGCAAAATACCGTACCCCCCCCCGCAACCTTCCAAGAGGATTTAAGCCCGTCCGTTTCCGGCGTGAAATATAGCGGGCATTTTGCCGTTTTATCCGTGGCCGCCGCGTCCAGCGTGAAGGAAAATTCTTCGTTCAGCTTGTCGAAGAAGTCTTGCGGCGTACACCAGCACATATTTTTAGAGGATAACAAAGCCTTGTTCATGCGCCCGCCCTCGCTTTCTGTAATTCCCGTTCAAGGCGTTCAACCTTCCGGCGCAAGGCGCGGTTGTCGGCGTTTACCCGCTCGATCTCTGCGGCCAGCTTGTCCGCGGCGGTGTCCGTTTCCTTTTGATAATCGCAAGGGCGCACAACTTCGCAAATATAAACCGTCTTGCCCGATCCGGAAAAATTGCTTTTCGTTTCCTCCGTCTGCAACACAATGTCCCGCGTGGCGCGGATTTCATCAAGCGACATCAGCACAAAACGGGAATGCCTCTGCGTCCTAATCATCGTCGCCCGCCTCGCTTTCCGGTTCAATGATTGCCCCCGTTTCCGGATCAACCTTGAATTGCCCTGCGCTCTCTGCGGCGGCCCTGCCGCTCCCGCTCCTGTTCCCGAAGGTCAAGAGAAACGGCGCATTGCCGCGTCAGCTCTTGCAGGCGTTGGACGAATTGCGTGCTTATAACATCACACGGCATAATTACCGCTTGAAGCAGGAAGCCCGCTTTTGCCACGATATACGGCGCACCGAAAGGCGTTACCCGCTCGTAAAGCTCCAACACATCAAGCACATCTGAAACGGGCGACAAATAGCGGCTTTCGATGAAAACCAGCCCGCGGCGTGTCTGCAATGGTTTCAAGGTTTTTCCGCTATACACAATCGAAAGGTTGCCTTGTTCAATGATCTTTTCGGTTGCGTCGGTGTCCTCGAAGCTGATCCCCTCCGGAATGTCACGATACCGCACAAGCCAGTCTTCGCGCTGTTTCTCCGGCACATCGAAGATCGTTAAAATGCTTTCTTCGTCCAGCTCCGGAAGGCCGGAAATAGGGTAAACCGCGTTTCCGTCGCCTATGTACTGCGATAATGTGCCGCTATCGCTGTATCGGTTGAACAAAACAACCTGTTTGTTTTTCTTGCATATCGCGGCAATGCTCTTTATCTTCATTTGCGGCGGCCTCCTTTCCGGAAGTCCCGCACGGTATCGCGGATCGTGGTTTCCGTCAGATACCAGAACAGCGGCAACCCTAAAAGCAACGCTTCACCGCCGATCGCCTTGTATCCGCGTTCGGCAAGGGCGTACCCCTGCCCCAAACGGAAGAGAAGAACGCCCGCGGCGGTAAGGGCGGCGTATTTCAGGACGGCAAAGGCAACATTCGCCGTCAATGTGCTTCCCGTTACCCGAAGATGGCGGGAACGGCGGCGCGTGGCCGCCTGTGTGTTTTGAATAGCTCTTTGCATGTGTGATCCTCCTTTTTATTTTGTTTCCGGCAAAAGCGTTAAATCTTCGCGGGATACTCTGCTAATAACTGCAAATTGCCCGCAATGTGGGCATTTTTCTGTTTCGATTTCAAGCCCTTTGCCTCGAACAACACGGCGTATTCTAACAATCGCCCCCGCGCTTATTCCTTCGCCCGCTCCGTTTCGCATTCTTCGTTCCGTTGTTGCGTATCGGCCTTCTAACAAAGCCGCCGTATATTTCTTCGGTATCACTGTTTTTCGCCCCCTCAATATTTGCCGTAAACAATCACGGCCATATAAGGGCGATCGGTTTTCGTGGCGGTTACAATGGCCGTATTGATCCACGATACCCGCAAGAAGTCGCGCGCCGCCCGCTTTGCCAGCCTCCACACCGCCCGCGCGTCGTCGTCGCCAAACTCTGCGACGGCTTCAAGGCTGAATTCGCACACCTTGACGATCCTTCCGTAAGGCTTGCGCGCGGGGCGTTCTTTCATGTATTCTTTGTTGCCCTCTTTGCACTTGATAATTTCGAGCGGGCGGGGGAACTGCCAGCCGCCGCCCTGCTTGTCCTGCTTCTGTTTCGACATAGTTTGAATAGCTCCTTTCGCTTAACTGCTGTATGGATTTTTCAAGCTCCAATCCCAAAACACGCCGCCTTCGTATTCCGTCCGGAAATGGTTTACTTCTCCGTCGCCCGTGAAGAAGACATATTCAGCGGGAAGGACGCGGCCAACCTCGCCGCCTTCCCGTTTCTCCCGCTCCCACCGTATCAGCACATCGGCGGCAATCGCTTTGAATTCCTCTGTTGCCGGATAGTCCGGCGAATATCCGGCGAATTGGTGCGGCTGTGTTACCACTTCGGCCACGGTGTCCGGCCAGCTTTCCGCGTCAACGCGGTTCAGGACGCACCACACAACCGCCGCTTTGTGCATATCCGAAGGAACGCCGCGGGCTTCTCCCCATATCAGACGCGCCAGCATTTCAACTTCCGCTTCGTCCGGTATGTACGGATCGGGCGTAGGTGTCAGCGCGTCCGCTTTTGGTGCGTTCCCCTTGTCCCGCTCGGCCTCTTCAAGCGTATGTGCGGGCAACGCTTGATCCTGCCCGCCGGGGCTGTCTGCCTCCATCGGAACCACCGCCGCAACCGCCACGGCGAAGGCACACCCGACAACCGCCACGGCCAGAAGCAGAAAGGGAAGAGGCGAACGGCGGCGTTGCCTGCGCTTTACGCCCCGTTCCATATCTTTTCGACCTCTGCGCGGCACGCTTCAAGCCCGTTTTCGCTAACCCAATCTTGCAAGGCTTCGCGCCGTTCTTTTCGTAATCTCTCTTCTTCTGCCTCGAATTCTTCTTGCAATGTTTCCGGATCGTGAAGCTGGAATGCGCGCCCATATCCATTCAAGCAAACTTCAATCAGAATGCACCCCGTCCCGCCGTAGGTATCCGGCGCGATCCGCACGCGCATATTGCCAAGCCGCATTATGTAGTAGTCCGGCAACGCGTTTTCTTCCCGCTGAATGCCCTTTGCTGTTCCGAATTCCTGCAAAGCCAATTCCCGCGCCTTCTTCAAGGTCAGCTTCACACCACCGCGCAACGGGCTTTTGCGGTGTTCCCGCCTAAAAATCGCCGCTTGCACTTCGGCGGTTCTCTTTTGCTTTCTTTTCATAGTTTGAATAGCTCCTTTCGCGCCTATCGCGCTTTCAGCTTTAACCACCATTCCGGATTATTCCGGAACTTCTCATGCGGACAATATGTGCAGTCCGTAGAAGGGCATTTCCGGCAATACCGTTTGTGAAATTCGTCGTCCCACGGCCCTTCTAAAATCGGCAACCCCCGAAGGAACGCCCCAAACTCCGCGGGGGATTGTGTCAGCTTTTCAAAATTAGTCACCGTCAAAACCTCCCGTTCATCTCCCGCCGTTTGCCTGTGCCGCCCCGCGGCGGCCTCTACGCTTGAAGTTTTCCCGAACCACCGCTTGCGCCCGCTCCGCGCTGTAAACTTCGCGTTGTGCCGCGTCCACTTCTCCGGTATAGCCTCGTTGCAATTCGTGGTAGATCGTCGCGGTATGCACGCCAAGCCGCGCGGCGATTTCAAGCGGGCGATCCCCGCGGGCGTGCCACGCCTCGATCTTCTTTCGATCCTCAAAATCCAGATACCTATAATTTCCCGCCATGTCTTCACCCCGTTTCTATTGCGGTTTATCGTGGTTTGTGGTATAAAAAAATAAATGCGGAAGGTTCGTAATTCCCGTTCGGGGGAATTCGTTTCCTTTCGCATTTAATATTACAACCCACAAACGAGCATAAAGTTTCATTTTTCGCTTGAAATTTGCATGAATTGCAGGTATAATAAACACATATTGAATCTTTTTAAGAGGAAAATTTCAAAAAGGAGAGAACCAACTATGAAGTTCAACAAAATCGTGGCTCTGGCGCTCGCCCTCGTCATGGTGTTCGCGCTGTGCGCCTGCGGCGGCAGCACCGACACCAAGACCGACGACACCGGTTCCGCTTCCAAGGTCGACACCAACACCGTCTCCGTCGGCGCGGTCGTCATCGCGCGCGACGATGTTCCGACCGACGAGATCTATGCGTTCGTGTCCACCATCTTTGACAATCTCGACGCCATCACCGCCCAGCACGCCAAGGGCGCGGAGCTGAGCATCGAGGCTGCCGCCTCCGTCAAGGGCGTGCCGTATCACCCCGGCGCTGCCAAGTACTTTGAGGAGAAGGGCGTCAAGGTCGACGCGGTCAAGGAAGGCGCCGGCAACGGCACCGCTTCCGCCCTCAGCTTCGGCACCGGCGGCGAGTCCGGCACGTACTACGCCTTCGGCGGCGTGCTCGCTTCCTTCGTCTCCGGCAAGTCCGACTGCAAGGTCACGGCCCTCACCTCCGGCGGCTCTCAGGCCAACGTCGAGGATCTGACCAACGGCAACGTCCAGCTCGCCTTCGTGCAGAGCGACGTTATGAACTACGCTTACAACGGCCAGCGCCTGTTTGACAGCCCGGTCACCGGCTTCTCCGTCGTCGCCCAGCTGTATCAGGAGCAGGTTCAGATCGTCACCACCAACCCCGACATCAAGACCGTTGCCGACCTCGCCGGCAAGAAGGTTTCCATCGGCGCTGCCGGCTCCGGCGTGTACTTCAACGCCATTGACGTGCTCAACGCCTACGACCTCAAGGAGTCTGACATCTCCGCCGTGTACCAGAGCTTCGGCGACAGCGCCGAGAGCCTGAAGGACGGCAAGATCGATGCCGCGTTCATCGTCGCCGGTGCGCCCACCACGGCCATCACCGACCTCGCCACCGCCGGCAGCGTCTACCTCGTCAGCCTCGACGACAGCCACGTGCAGTCTCTGCTCGCAGCCTCCCCGTACTACACCGCCGCCACCATCAAGGCAGGCACCTATTGATGCCCGGCCCAGTGATGCGCCGCATCCCGTAAACGTTCGCTACGGCGTCAGTACCCCTGACGCCGTAGTTTTTCCATCCTAACCGGAACGGAGGTTTCCCCCTTATGTCTGACACCAAGAAGGCCGCGGACGCCGCGGCAAACGCTTCGCTGCAGGAGGAAATGGACGCCGTCATGCGTAAGTATGACCGCGAATCCGCCACCCGCGTCTGGACGGGCAAGCCCAAGATCGTCATCTCCGTCGTCATGGCGCTGTTTTCGGTCTACTGCATCTGGTCGACGCTGTTCAGCACCGCCGCGCTCGAGATCCGCCTGACCGCGTTCCTCGGGCTGATTGTCATCATGGGCTACCTGACCTATCCCGCCAGCAAGAAGCATGTGCACGCCAACCGCCTGCCGTGGTACGACATCGTCATCATGGTCATCGGTGCGGCTGCATTTTTCTACTATTGCTTTAACTACTCCGTGCTCATCAAGACGCTCACCAGCGCCGCCAAGATGACGCCGTTTCTCATCGCCGTCGGCGTGGCCGGCATCCTCGTGCTGGCAGAGCTGTGCCGCCGCTGCGTCGGTCTGCCCATCCTCGTGGTCGTCGGCGCGCTGCTCGTGTACACGTTCGTGAGCATGCTCAACGCCGGGCAGACGTTCCAGCAGGTGCTCGGCCGCGTGATCTACACGCTGTTTTTCGGCACGTCCGGCGTGCTGAGCACGCCCGTGCAGGTGTGTGCGAAGTTCATCGCCGTGTTCATCATCTTCGGCGGCTTCCTCGAGCGCACCGGCATCGCCAGCTTCTTCATCGACGCGGCCAATGCCATCGCCGGCTGGACCTCCGGCGGCCCGGCCAAGGTCGCCGTCATCTCGTCCGCCCTGTGCGGCATGGTGTCCGGCTCCTCCGTGGGCAACACCGTCACCACCG
>ENA-ORRH01000318-ORRH01000318.1-human-gut-metagenome-genome-assembly--contig:-NODE-318-length-42869-cov-20.2856_pt1 | contig 42869 bp, 31 predicted proteins | sample MGYA00242173_ERZ509130 | MGnify/ENA primary metagenome ERZ509130 (study PRJEB26280, sample SAMEA2338633) | human gut metagenome | biome: human gut; feature: human-associated habitat; material: faeces... | reverse complement strand
GCGAGGAATCCAGCCCTAATTTATATCGGTCGAAAACTTTTAGCGGACAGCAATAATTTACAAAAGTTTTTCGTAATTTTGCACCCGAGTTTTAGCCGAGAGAGGAAAAGAGGACAGCTCGAACAATTTCTCCACTGAGGGCCGTGTTGCCCACCCCGTTCCTGCCGCCACTCATCCCCAAGAAGCTAAGGCCGCTATTATTCACTTTATTATTAACACATTAAATGGAGAATTTAAAAAACATTGCACCGCTTGCGGACTTCGATTGGAACGCATTTGAAAACGGTACCGTAGAATCAAACCAGAGCCACGACGAACAGGAGAAGGCTTACGACGCAACACTCGGCCGCGTAAACGAGAACGAGGTTGTTGAAGGTAAGGTAATCTCTATCGGCAAGCGCGAAGTAGTAGTAAACATCGGCTACAAGAGCGACGGTATCATCCCCGTGAACGAATTCCGTTACAATCCCGACTTGAAGGTAGGCGACACTGTAGAAGTGTACGTTGAAAATCAGGAAGACAAGCGTGGCCAGCTCGTGCTCTCACACAAGAAGGCTCGTGCAAGCAAGTCTTGGGAACGCGTTAACGCTGCTCTCGAGAATAAGGAAGTTATCAAGGGTTACATCAAGTGCCGTACTAAGGGCGGTATGATCGTTGACATCTTCGGCATCGAGGCATTCTTGCCCGGTTCACAGATCGACGTTAAGCCTATTCGCGACTACGATGTATTCGTTGGTAAAACTATGGAATTCCAAGTTGTTAAAATCAACCAGGAATACAAGAACGTTGTTGTATCACACAAGGCACTTATCGAGGCTGAACTTGAAGCACAGAAGCAGGAAATCATCTCTAAGCTTCAGAAGGGTCAGGTACTCGAAGGTACTGTTAAGAATATCACTTCTTACGGTGTATTCATCGACCTCGGCGGCGTAGATGGTCTCATCCACATCACCGACCTTTCATGGGGCCGCGTAAACGATCCCCACGAAATCGTACAGCTCGATCAAAAGCTTAACGTCGTTATCCTCGACTTCGACGAAGAGAAGAAGCGTATCGCTCTCGGTCTCAAGCAGCTCACTCCCCATCCTTGGGACGCTCTTGATCCCAACCTCAAGGTAGGCGATAAGGTAAAGGGTAAAGTAGTCGTTATGGCCGACTACGGTGCATTCGTAGAAATCGCTCCTGGTGTAGAAGGTCTCATCCACGTAAGCGAAATGAGTTGGAGCCAGCACTTGCGTTCAGCTCAAGACTTCCTCAAGGTAGGCGACGAAGTAGAAGCCGTTATCCTCACTCTCGACCGTCAAGATCGCAAGATGTCTCTCGGCATCAAGCAGCTCAAGGACGATCCTTGGAAGGACATCGAAGTTAAGTATCCCGTTGGTTCACGTCACCACGCTAAGGTTCGCAACTTCACCAACTTCGGTGTGTTCGTAGAACTTGAAGAAGGCGTAGATGGCCTCATCCACATCTCTGATCTCTCTTGGACTAAGAAGGTAAAGCACCCCTCTGAGTTCACTCAGATTGGCGCTGATATCGAGGTTGTTGTTCTCGAAATCGACAAAGACAATCGTCGTCTCTCTCTCGGTCACAAGCAGCTCGAAGAGAATCCTTGGGATGTATTCGAAACTACTTTCACCGAAGGTAGCATTCACGAGGGTACTATCGTAGAACTCATGGACAAGGGCGCAGTTGTTCAGCTCGAATACGGCGTTGAAGGCTTTGCTACTCCCAAGCACCTCGTTAAGGAAGATGGTTCTCACGCTAAGGAAGGTGAGAAACTCCCCTTCAAGGTGATCGAGTTCAACAAGGATAGCAAGCGTATCATCCTCTCACATAGCCGCACATTCGAAGATGCACAACGTGGTGGTGAAACAGCTGCAGCTCCTCGCAAGCCCCGTGCCAACAAGAGCAAGAACAGCGATATTCCCGCAATCCAGAATCAGGCCGCTACCACCTCACTCGGTGAGAACGATGCTCTCGCAGCACTCAAGGCAAAAATGGAGAAAGGTGAATAATCTCTGATTCACATCTCTAAGAAAATAACATCTAAAGAGGTTGAAGCTACATCAAAAAGGCTTCAGCCTCTTTTTCTTTTTCCAAAGCTATCTCGTATTGAGTGAGTAATTTCTTTCGATCAATCTATTATACATCATTTACCATTCACTCTGACAAATCATTCTTCCACACGCGCTACTCTATTTCCTCATATATTTTTGTAAATTTGTAACGAAATATAAAATCAAAACCACACTCTATATTCGTCTATTATATGGATAATATCTGTGCCATAGCAACCCCATCTGGTGGAGCCATCGGAATAGTACGCGTTTCCGGCCCCGATGCCATCACAATCACTTCTCAAATATTCAAGCCCATAGGAAAGACGGCATTTGAAGAAAAAGAAAATCATACCCTCACCTTTGGCAATATCATCGACACCACCACAAAAGAGATTGTCGATGAAGTGCTAGTGAGCCTCTTTCGGGCTCCCCATTCCTATACTGGCGAAAATAGTACAGAGATTTCATGTCATGGTTCAGAATACATTCTCAACCGCGTCATGCAATTGCTCATACAGCAAGGATGCCGCATAGCACGTCCTGGAGAATATACCGAACGCGCCTTCTTGAATGGAAAGATGGACCTCAGCCAAGCAGAAGCCGTGGCAGACCTTATAGCTTCCACGACAGAAGCCAATCACCACATCGCGATGCAACAAATGCGCGGTGGTTTTAGCAAAGAATTACGTCAATTACGTGACCAACTACTCCATATCACCTCCTTACTCGAATTGGAACTTGACTTTTCTGACCACGAAGAGTTAGAATTTGCATCACGTACAGAACTCCTTCAATTAGCGCATAAGATTCACACGCATATCGCATCATTATGCCAATCATTCCGATTAGGTAATGCACTCAAACGAGGAATACCCATAGCTATCGTTGGCGAGACAAATGCCGGAAAATCTACTCTTCTCAACGCTCTTGTAGGCGAAGAACGTGCTTTAGTAAGCAACATTCATGGCACTACCCGTGACACGATAGAAGAAGCAGTCAACGTAGGTGGCACATTAGTACGCTTTATAGATACTGCAGGCATTCGTGAAACCGACGATCAAGTAGAACGTATGGGCATAGACCGCACCTACGCCAAAATTGACGAGGCAGACGTAGTACTATGGCTCATCGACCTCACTGACTACAAGAATCAGTACACTACCCTATCCCACACCTTATTACCCGCAGTCCAAGGCAAACAATTAATAATACTTCTCAACAAGCAAGACCTTGTAGAATCCACCACCCTAGCACAAGCAGAAGGTTACATAAAGCAACAGACAGAAGCCTCGAATCAGCCTTTTACGCTACGAACTCTCTGCGCACAAAATCACGATGGACTAAAAGACCTGCAAACTTTGCTTGCCTCCACCCTGACCCAACTAAAGCAATTGCAAAACAAAGCTACAGGTACAATCATTAGTAACCTTCGTCATTACGAAGCTCTCTCATCAGCTCTCACCGCAATTGACCGTGTAATTGATGGCATGCAGCAAGGCCTATCAGGCGACTTCATCAGCCAAGATCTCCGCGAATGCATCTATCACCTCAGCGATATTGCTGGCGAGGTCACCACCGACGAAGTACTTGGCAATATTTTTAAGCACTTCTGCATCGGCAAGTGATTGCCAGTTACGAACACTCAACAAATCTCAGAGGTGTACGGCAAGCGCATCGGTGACCGATTGAAAGAGACAACCGAGATTGTCCCTTTCTTGAATGACTCATACAGAGGCTAAGAAACAATAATTGTTCATAAATGTCAAGCCAATGCTCAATGCGCACCTCACATAAGATGCACAAAGAGCACTGGCTTTTACTTTTCCAACGAGCTATCTCGATGCCGCTAAAACAACGATTTTAAAAATCGGTAAGCCTAATTACCGCTTTTTGAAAACCGTATTATGCTGCCACTCAAAAAGGGGGTCTTGTGCAAGCCAAGCATCCTCGGAGTTTCTCGGCTGATTGCCTTCGGGGAGCAAGCTCTGGCAGAATAGGGGTGTTTTATGTCAATTGTTGTAACATTGAAAACACTTTTTCTTTTTCACCACTCCCTTTGGTTGAAAGTCTTAACAAAGGAAGACCATAACATGAAAGTATATGATCTTTCATCAAATCACGTTGATGTTGCTTGGTTTGGTCGTTATGATATGAATATCCATCAGTCTCTATAGCAAGAACAGGCAGCTTAGTGACTCTATTGATTATCAAAAAGTCCAGATGAGTGCTATAGTTTGCAGCATATCTCAATTCTTCTTCGCTCATAAACGAAGTGTCTTTCACTACCTGCCGAAGTGGAACATGGCACAATACTTTAAGGACATTGAACCTACTGTCTGATGAAATAATTTCATTGAGCATAGCGTAAGTCAAATTTTCTGAAACATATTCAGATACTTGTGGATGATTTTCGATGAATGACATACGCTGCTTTGTGTATTGCTCATACAGACAGTCAAAAATGGAAGCTAACTTACTTTCTGTTATCGCACAATTGTTGTAAGCTATATAATCAAGCAAATCCATAATGTTGCCGTGTTTTTCCTGCTCATTGCCTGTCATCACAAGGCAAAATTTCTTCTTGGCTCTTGACACAGCCACGTTTAGCATGTTGGCATCATCAGCAAAGTCAGTAATCTGATTGTCCACTACACTCATGATGATAGCATCATTCTCGCGGCCTTGATATTTATGAATGGTACCAGCCTTAGTTCCAACCATCTGTCTGTTAAATGCATCCACCTGATTATTGTATGGAGAGATAATGCCAATACTGTCATAATCTTTCAGAGCTGGCATAACTTCTTCCTTAACTACATCAATCTCCCGCTGATTATAGTGATTGACGGCATGATTGCCTTTGACTGTCCTTATGGCAGTAAGGACATTTTCTTCACTTTTGTCCTCTGTCATGATGAGCAGGTTGCCGCCATAAAACTTCTGGTTACAGAAATTGATGATGCGAGGATGACAACGGTAATGTTCTCTCAGCAAAGTCTCAGGAACATCCTTTGTCACATCCAATACAGACTGTAAAAAACTATTTTTGGCACAATCATAACCTTCAGCAATATGATATTGCTTCATAACGGCATCGAGTTTCTGTCTGTCTTCATCTGTCACAACATTTGGGAGTTGCAGCACATCCCCAACAATAACAGCATTAGTTGCACAAGTCAGAGCCAAAGCACCTGTATCTATTGACACTTGTGAAGCCTCATCCATAATGATATAATCGTAAGGTTTGTCTGTAAACATACACGACCGGGCAGAAAATGTTGTACTCAGAACTACCGGATATTGCTGCATAAAATCATTTCCGCGCCTTCTCATATCTTTGGTGTCCGCAAAAGTCATGCGTTCATGCTTTGCATAGTAGGTACACAAAGTGGATTTGAACAGCGACATAGATATGCCCGTCAACGTTTCTGTCAATTCTTTTGCATCATACGAAGCCAGACTTTTTTCTATTAAGGCTGTCCTATGCTTTATTTCTTCAAGCCGATTTTGATAGTAAAGAGTTTGCAATTCCTTGATAAGCGGTGTGAGGTTATTCTTATCAAACAAACTCACGATATGCAGCCTATGCCTGCAAATCCATTTCATCCACCACCACTTTATCTTTTCCTTCCATTTTGAAAACCAATTAGTTGGTTCTGGCTTTTCCTCATTTGCATAAGCTTGAAATTCCAGCCATAGTGATATTATGCGCTTGGAACTTATATGATTTCGCCCAATCGCATTATTATCCAAGCGGTTGTCCATGCAGAAGTGTTTCCACTCCAGTTCAACAGCCTGTTGTTCCTGCAACAATACAGCACGCGCATTCTGCAAGTCATATACTTTGTCAAGCTGTTGCGAAGTTGCGTGCAGCCTTCGTCTGTTATTTATAGAATCTGACATTGGCATTCCCCATGTGCCACATTCTGCAGGGACAGATGGTTGATGTGCAATAAACGCCTCTTTGTTTTCTTTGCTTCCAAGAGGAGCGACAATAAATGAAGTGCCATACTTTTCCAACTTCTCCATTACATTGGTTGTTGCCGAGTTGTTGTTTGACACCACCAGTACGGTCTTCCCCTGACATACAATGTTGGCAATGATGTTCAATATAGTCTGTGTTTTGCCTGTTCCAGGAGGGCCTTGTATCACACTCATCTGATGTTCAAAAGCTGCGGCAACAGCTTTCTTTTGACTTGCATTACATCCAAAAGGATAGATCAAGTCGCCATGTGTCAAACATTTTGACTTGTGCGCTTTGGGGTTAAGGTAGCAAGCTGCTGCAGATTTCGTGTCAACGAATTCCACTTGGGCGTATATGTCAGCCAAGATGCCCTCATGGTCTCTATCCTTGCCAAGAGGATTGATGATGGCCACATTCTTCAAGTAGGCAAGAGTATCTCTACTTGTCTCTTCTGCCAAGCAAGATGTCACGGCGACAATTTTACTTTCATCACCTTCTTGCACATAGCCATTGAGGTGTGTTATTCGCCAATAGCAATTCGTGCCACAACTGAACTTCCATATCTCCTTGATATCGTTTTGTTTTGAGCCTGCGATAAATACATGGCTATTTGTAGGGTCAAGCCACTCTGGATTGCTGAGCCATACAACTTTGTCCATTCCATAGTTATAGCTCTTCCCATTGTTCTTAAACCGCACACGATAGCCACTCGCCCCATTCCTTGTGATTGAGTCGATTTGCAAAGTCTTAGGCTCTCCGTTGAGCAATATGAAATGATGTGATAAATCCATGTTAGAATATTGATTGATGATTAGTTTATCTCACCGCTTTTCCCAATTCATTGTAAGTTGCCAATCCTTTCACCGTCAGCAAATACTTCTGGCGAGGATGACGAGGCGAGTTTGGATATTTCATTTTTACCAAGCCTTCAGTAATGGCTGGCGTAAGAGAATATTCAAGGAAATTGGGACGATTCTTCAAACCGACCGCCTCCATCATTTCCTTTACGCTCTTTTCATCTGTGCCAATCGCAACAAGTAAACGTTTTATATTTTCAGATAACGTAGATGCCGTTTCGTCAAGACTTGTACGGGTGCTTGTATGGGTACTTGTATGGGGTTCGTCAGTATCGCTATACCCTATAAGCATATAACGGTTCTTCAGTTCATGATGTTCGCACAACAACAAATTACGGAAGAACCTGATGAGGAATGACTTGTTGGGCTCTATACCCTTTGACGGATTGCGATAGTTCGCACGAACAAGGGCATTGCGGAAGTACCAAGAGTTGTTGGCAAACAAATCGTTGTCCACTTTGAAACCGATAGAGCGCAGATATTTGATGACAAACACCGCCGTTGTTCTTGTGTTACCCTCACGAAACGGATGGTTCTGCCATAGCAAGGTGACGAAATCTACAATGTGACTGATAATTTCATCCGTTGATAGTCCCTTATAACTAAAGTCCTTTTCTTGCTGAATGTCATATCGCAACGCCATCATAATGTCGGCAGCACGGCCATATACAACGCTATCGCCTTGCAGTACCCATTCCTTTTTGCTGATGTCATAAGGCCGCACCTCACCAGCATGTTTGAATACACCCTCAAACAAGTGCCTATGGATATTCAGAAATTCCAATGCTGTAAACGAAAAAGACTGCTCGCTCAGTAGCTTGGCTATATTGGCAGCCACACGGTCGGCCTCTTCCTTTTCGACATCGTCCTCGTCATGCATAGTTTTGTTGACATAATACGATTTCAACTGTTCGCGCACATCATCAATGGTAATATCACCCTCAATGTGTCTGACAGCCGTTTCCTTCAGATAGTCCGACACCTTCAGTCCGTCAACATCCTGCAAACCAATAGCCGTGCGCCATGCCGAAGCCCTTTCGCGCTTATGTGGCTCTGCCACACGCTCGTAGGCTTCGAAATCTATGTATTGTTGCTTATTCTTGTCTGTCATTCTTGTCAACTTTTATATTTTCCACCCTACACACAAAAGGAATATACCTATTGCTGCCTCTCCTTTGTGCTCTCAGTATATTATACTCTCCCAATTCTGCTGGCTTATCGGAATTGTACTCTATGAGTAGGTACTGCTTGGCATCCTTTTTTTGTCGAATCAAGAAACCTTCTGGAATGCTTTTCTTTTCCACAAGGCGAACAGGTGCAGTCAATTCAAAAGGCGTGGCTTCACTATTCTTCCAATAATGGAACATGATATAGCGAACACTTTTGAATGCTTTAATAGCTTCTGCCGACAAATTTGTTTCTTTTATGCCTAACGCAATTTTGCAAGCAGATTCAGTTTTATGACGAGCTGAAGGACCAATGGTATACATAAGAAGCAAATCAAGATTACCCTCAAACAGGTCTTCTCGTTTTGTATTCCAAAGCCTTACTTCGACACTATATGGAATGAATATATTGTCAGCAACCATCATCGAAACATCCTCTTCTTGCATTTCGTAGTGTTTCGAACCAAACGATGGTTGCAAAGATGACTTTTCTGTATCATCATCTTTCATTATATCCATTGTCGTCTTTATTTCTTTAGCTCGCCAATCTTTTACTCTTTGAATTGTCAACTTTTCTATCGCACGGATATATGTCTCCATAAATTTGTAGTCTATGGAGCCTGAAGATGTGACGGGAAGATTTATTTTATCCTTAACTATTTTTGTCTTGGAAATAGAATCGCCCCAAGAATAAATTGGTTTTAGGCTTTTATTTAGAGATGCAACCATGAACAATTGTATCAGTTCTTTTCGCAATCTCTTGTCCTTGACATACAAAACCAAATTGTGGCTGTCATTAGAAAAGAAATCGTCAGCTTGATAAGTTACAACCATCGTTTTGCCACCTATCATTATTGCATTCCCTTCTTCTATTTGATTTTTATCATAAGAAATATATGCATAAACAGAATTGTTTCCCTCACCAGCTGTTACATATGGAATATTTCCGCTCCCTACAACGACAGAACTTTGTAGAATATTATGTGAATTCTTCACAGCAAAAACTCCATTCTCCCTTTTCTTTTTATGATCGTCAGTTACATAAAAACTATTGAAGACAACATTTCCCTGTTTCATCAGTTCAATAGAAGACCGCTCTTCCTCCGTCAATTCACAATCCTCAAATCCTGCAACTTTTAGATAAGCCTCCATCTCGCGTATGCGAGATTCCTCCATCTCGCGTATGCGAGATTCCTCCATCTCGCGTATGCGAGATTCCATAAAGGCAAAATCAATTTCACCAATTGGAGTTATAGGCAAAGAAACGATAGTATTCTTATAAATATTTATACCAGGCTTATGTGAATATGAAAAACGTAGCATCTGTTTTTTCAGCAGAACAACAAAATACAGACCAATTTCTTCTGTTAAGAAATCAGCTCTTGCAGTTATCACTTGACTAGCGCCAAACTCATAAGGTTGGTATGAAACAGCAGGCAACGTAACCCCAAGTACCAATACATTTCCATGTACAAGAGGCTCATTGTTATCAACTAACCATTGTTTATCTACATTTCTGGAAACCATATTGTTGCTTATTGATTGGACTACATATGGGATTCCACTATTGACTGTCGGAATTAATCCTTGTGATTTGGCTTGTTTTATGCCTTTTATATCAAACAAGTCTCCCAACTTAAAATCTTTATATGCCCACGCCTTCAGCTTTAAAGGACGTGGGCTAACTATTTTCCCAGGTCATTCTCTCCTTTAAGTACCTGCCCAACTTTCCACGACAGATATTCTTTGACAACATTCTGAAAGTCTTCTTCCGTGGGCACGGTATCTATCTTGCGATGCTGTCCGTAGGTCCAATCATTACCCGAGAGAGTTATATAATCCTCCGTATAGCAATCCTTGAAGTAGTGCAAGTTCTTATCGTTTACACCTTTACCATAAAGCACAAGTCTGCATACTTCGTCATAACGTTCCTTAGCATGGTCGGTATCACGAAGATTCACACTCTGCCCTGATTTTTTACGATTCATGCGTGTATAGCCATCGTTGCTGAAATCGACGAAGCGCACCAAGTCATTTTCTGCATTATGCGGACGGTTTATTTCAAACACATAAATGGCAGTTTGTACGCTTGCTTTTCCACAGAATATGTCTGCCATTTTTATTGATGCACGCAACGTGTTGTTTTTGAGAATATTTGCAGTAAAGGGCAAACCATTTCCACTACCAGCATTCTCTTGTATCAGAACGGCAGCCCGACCTCCATGTGTCATTTTACAAAGAGCCTTCTCAACAAACACAAATCCCTTACCATCAGCAGAATAGGGAGGATTCAACAGAAATACATTTGCGGGGAAAGGCGTGTCTTTTAGGTCGCCCTGTTTATAATTCCCGTCATATTCCAAAGAGTTACCTTGAATGATGTTTGCGCTACCATCTTTCATTAGAATCATGTTCAAAACGGCAAGCATATATACATCTGGCAACTTCTCTATGCCAAGAAGTTGTTCCATCTTGATGTGGCTGATTTTCTCTTCCAATTTGTGCGGACTGCTGATTTTTTGCTTGGCATCATCTATCATGTGGTGCATTGCTGAGATAAGGAAACCTGCAGAACCCGTGGCAAAATCCCATACATAAGAGTTCATATTCACTTCACATAATTTAGCCATTAGCTCAGTAACATAGCGAGGTGTCAGTACAACATCGTTTTCGCCACCATCAGGAACATCAACCCATTCGTTCATTACATTAAACAAACGGCCAGTAAAATCAATATTGTGCAATTCTCCCGTGACATATGGCAGGATGTCATGTTTTACATCTGCATAAATAGAATGTAACTTACTTAATCCCCCCTCGTCTGGGTTCTGCAACCCAGATTGCAAAAATACCACTTTGAGAATATCCGTAATCATCTCTATTTTTTCCTTTGGCAGTTTTTTGTGCGACAGATACAGCCTTATCTTACTCATTATAATCTGTCCGTCGTTATCCTCTTTATCTGTTTTTCCTGTCAAATCTTCAATACGGAGAGGCTGAACACCTTCTGCACCAAGTCCTGCCATGATAAGACCTGCTACCAACTGAACACGATTGTTAACCACTATCTGCTTTTCATCATGCAGGTTCTGATTCAATGCTTTTAGTTTGCGTTCTATTTCATCTTCAAGTGCCAGTTTGCGCTCTTCAAGTTCTTCTGGGCTTAAAACAAGTGCATCAATTTTCTCGATAAAAGTCTTTGCATTGTCTTTCAGTAAAAAAGAAATATCCTCATAAATCCCCACGTGTTTTGGCACAAAGAGATTGTCTTTAGACACATACCACACATCTACTTCGTGAATTTCCGTTTTTGCTTCATCATACCCATTTACGCCTATTGCCAAAACCTCTTTATAGCTATCTGTAAAACTGAGTATGGCATTGGCATAATGAACAGCACCATTAACAGCATACTTCGAAATATTCTGATAATTAGGCTCTAAATTTTTCTTTGTATTGTCAACTTCGCCTTTGTCGTTAACCCTAATAAGACACCCTTTCTTGCCTTTCACTTCAATCATCACAGGAATTCTGCGGCAGTTTTCTACAGTAAGCAGATACTTAATATCTGGATAATTTTTTCCAGAACCGCCCTGTTTGCTTGGAGCCTTTTCAAGAGCCGACTCTATCTCGGAATTGATAAAGTCGGTTTTCGTGTAATATTTCTGTCCTGCGAATTGTTTCTTGCACCAATCCTCAATCCGCTCTTCTATACTTTTTATTGTCTTAGCCATTTTGCTTTTTCTATTTATACAATTTTACTTCTCATACCCCTCATAATAGTAGCTCTGCTCTATTCCCTTGAATATCACCTCACGGTTGTCCGTGTCGGAAGTAAGGTTCTGTGAGAGCAGATAACGCAGTTCGAGATTGTTGATGGGAGAGCGTTCCATTGCCGAGAGATATTGGTCTTTGTCCACATACTGCCAGTTGACCACTTTGCCAAGAGAGCGTTTGAGCATCATGTCGAGCCAGATGCGTGTGGAGCGACCGTTACCTTCCATGAAAGGATGACACACATTCATCTCAACATATTTTTCAATGATATGCTCAAAGGAATCTTCAGGCATTTTCTCCACAGCAGCAAGGGCAGCTTCAAGATAGAGACTATTAGCAAAGCGAAAGCCCCCTTTTACTATATTTTTGTCACGAACAACGCCAGCAAAGGGATACAGGCCCTCAAACAGATAATGATGTATCTGCTGGAGCCCTGCCGTCGTGCCAACAGGAATTTTATTTATGTCGCCCGACTTATACAGACGGAGCGCGTTGCCTAACGATTTTTCGTCAATTTCCTTTGTTGTCATAATCGTTTAAATTACATTTGGTTTATTGGTTTGACGAGATGTTGAGTAGCTTCTCCGCCTCTATCTCTATCTGGCTTTTCTTCGTCTGCACTATGAGCGAGCGCACATCCACATCAAGTGCCTCTGCCACCTGAACAAGCGTTTCAAGGCTTGGTTGCGAATAGTTGGTACACCATTTACTCACTGTTGCAGGATCTTTACCCAATTGGTCTGCCAACCACTTCGCAGTTCGTTTGTTTTCTACTAATACTATTTTTATGCGATTGATGTCTTTCCTTGCCATATCCTTTCATTTATATCATATGCAAAGATAGAAACATTCTATGAAAATCACGAAAGACTATGGAAATAGTTGCCTAATTTATTGCGTTTTACATCTATTTCAACACAACACAGTAGCATTTCAAAATTTCACAATCTTATTTCTACCATTTTCTTCCCTTTTTCGATGATAAGAACCAGCATTCATCACATTTTTTCGAGGATACTTTTGCTCAAAACTTACACTTTTTCGATGATAATTCATAGCACACCCACAAAAATCCTTCATCCATCCATCAAATATCTAACAAATATCCCTATCTTTGCTTCCAACAAAGTCAGCAAAGGAACTTCATACAAGGTAAGCAAAATAGGGACTTTGGATACATTGAAAGCACGAAAAAGCACCGGAATAGCAGCGTTCAAAGTTTGAAGAAACCAAAGCCAATACTTGAACCACTATTCCACCACGAATTTAGCGCCAAAACCGGGTCAAGAGGCAAACGGACACAGCACTTGAACCATCGGTCTGCAAAGCGTTGATACTCAATAGCCGTCTAAGACTACATCGGAAAATAACCTTTCCGCCATCGGCAAGTAACGAGGAATGGCAGAACTTTCAATCGTTTCACAGAAATAGACAAATAATTATGGAGACATTCAATGACGTAATCAATAGCGACCAGCTTGTTCTGGTTGATTTCTTTGCCACATGGTGCCAACCTTGTAAGATGATGCACCCCATTTTGGAACAGGTGAAGAGTGTATTGAAAGACCGCATCCGAATTATCAAAGTGGATGTTGATAAATATGGCGTAACTGCAAGCCAATACCGCATCCAATCCGTGCCAACGCTGATGCTCTTCCGCAACGGAGAAGTATTGTGGCGCACAAGCGGTGTGGTAGATAAAGCCGAACTGTTGGCTACACTTGATCCATTCTTGACATAAAAAAAACAGAATAGTATGAAGAAAATATTTATCATGAGCATCATAACCATGCTATCAAGCTTGTTTTCCTGTCAGACGCAAAATAAGGTCTATAAGAGTCTTTCGGCAGATGAATATGAGAAAGCCATCGCTGACACCACAGTAATCCGTCTCGACGTACGAACCGCAGAGGAGTTTGCCAATGGGCATATTCGTGGCGCAATCAACATTGACGTACTGAAATCAGACTTCGAGCAGAAGGCCACCGCCACTCTTCCCAAAAGCAAGACTATCGCCGTGAACTGCCGAAGCGGCAAGCGAAGCAAGAATGCCGCAGCTATATTGACAAAGAACGGCTATCAGGTAATAGAACTCGATTCCGGCTTTAATGGCTGGCAGGCAGCAGGAAAAGAAATCGTAAAATAAATTCTGCAACCATGAAACAGATAGAAACACTCGTCTTTGATTATGGTGGCGTCATCGTGAACATTGATGATGCTTCTGTTGTGAAAGCCATGAATAGCCTGGGCGTTACGACATTCAAGCGACTAATCCATTTCCGTAAGATCAAGAGACTGATATACCAATATATTAATGGTCTGGTGGCGGAAGTTGTGACTTTGAAAGAAATGCTGAGTCTTTGTCGCAAAGGGACTACAACTGGGGATATTGAAAAAGTACTCGAAGAGTTGTGTGGCAATCTGCCCGTGAAAAGACTGGAGGCATTGGTCAAGCTTCGGAAGCGATACAAGGTCTATCTGCTCAGCAACATCAACGACACGCTTTGGCAGAAATCAGTCAGTCAGATGAAGCAGCTGGGATATTCCACAGACGATTTGTTTGATGGAGTTTTCCTCTCATACGCCATGCGGAAAGAGAAGCCTTCCGTCGAAATATATGAAGAGATGACGCAGCAAACAGGATTGAATCCTGCCACTACCCTCTATTTCGATGACCGTGCTGAAAATGCCGAAGCTGGTAGGAAATTCGGGTTCCAAAGTGTACTGGTAAAGACCAATCATCTGGAAGAACATCCGGAATGGCAAGAAATTAACAAGAATATAAAAGAATAATCTTATGCGCATAATAGGGAACTTACTTTGGTGGCTTTTCGGAGGTCTCGAGTCTGCCATCGGTTATTTCACAGGCAGTCTTGCTCTTGCATGTACCATCATCGGTATTCCCTTTGCATTACAGACATTCAAGATTGGTCTGCTCTGCCTATGGCCTTTTGGTTCTACGGTAAGAGAAACGAATAGTACAACAGGTTGCATTCGTATTCCGTTGAATTTACTCTGGTTGATTTTCGGAGGACTATGGGCTTGTCTCATGCATCTATTCTTCGGCTTTCTCTTATGTATCACGATCATCGGCATTCCATGGGGAAAACAGCATTTTAAGATGGCTGGGCTTTCGCTCGCACCATTCGGCAAGGATGTGGAATTGGGATTTTAAAGTGATAAAAAGTAGTTGAAAGAATGAATACGTATGGGTACTATAATGAATGATATTTATTGTTGGAGGGACATTAAGCAATGGATAGGGAAATTCCTTGAGAAGGTGCACGAATGTATACTTATCTTTACCGACTGGCTGGGATAAGCATACAAAACAATAGACTGCAAGATATTGAAATAATCTGATGGAAACAGAAAGAATTTTACTTCGGCCTTGGCAGGAATCGGATGCAGAGGCGCTCTATAAGTACGCCTCAGACCCTGATATTGGTCCACGTGCTGGATGGCTTGCACATAAGTCAGTAGAAGAAAGTCGGGAGATTATCCGTACTTTTTTCCATAATGACACGACGTGGGCGATTGTCTTGAAAGAGACTAGCGAGGCTATCGGCTGCATCGGCTACTACACCCACGAAAACAGCAACATTCCTATCGGAGAAAACGACTGCGAGGTGGGCTACTGGGTAGGAAAGCCTTATTGGAACAAGGGAATCTGCACTGAAGCCTTGAAGCTGATGCTCGATTACTGCATCCAAGTGAAACATTTCGGAAACATCTGGGCAGATCATTTCACAGGCAATCCAGCATCGGGAAAGGTTATGGAGAAATGCGGTTTCTCAGACACCGGAATGCTGAACCAATGCAGCCAGCTCGTGGGTGGCGACAAGGATATGGTTAAAGTATTTAAGTACAACGGATAAAAATGAGAAAGGGGTCAAGAGCAATGGATAGCCAATGAGCATTGGAAATAATACACAAGCCCCGTATACAACTGTAAGTTTTATTGAAGAATACGGCAAACCCTACGGTTTACCGCTTTCGCTCGCATCAGATGATGATGTGAACTAGTATTTTCATGGTGCCTTGGAAAGAAAGAAGCTAGAGGCAATCAAGGGTCATCCAGAAGTTTGCCTTTCAGCCGTAACCCGTTGTGCACTACGGTTGAACCGAAGGACGGTGATTTCACCCTGTAATTCAAATCAGCCATTGCATTCGGCAAGGCTGAAATAGTGAACGATGAGGCAGAGAAAATTCATGGCCTTAGACAGGTCTGTAAACGTTTCCTTCCTCAACACACGGATGCTTTCGACCAGAGTCTCGCCCGTTCCCTATCACGCACGGCTGTAGAGGAATTTTATCAGATGTTAATTGCTATAATTTTTGTCAAACAAATCATATTTTACTTCTCTTTTCCATACATTTGCACGCTATTTAATAATCGAAAAGATTTATTTTTTTGTTCAAAAGGATAATATTCAACTAAACAAGAGAAGAAGTATGAGAAAAAAATCAGAATATTCAGCTACTAACTATCATCATTTTAGCTTTCTTGGACTGATCATCACATTAGGCATCGTTTTTGGAGACATCGGAACATCCCCCCTCTACGTAATGAAGGCCATCCTCCATACTGGAGAAGCCATCGATGAGAGCACCATCCTGGGCGCATTGTCCTGTATCATCTGGACACTCACCCTACAGACCACCATCAAATATGTATGTGTGGCTCTGCGAGCCGATAATAATGGCGAAGGAGGCATACTCGCCCTCTACGCTCTTCTGCGCCGCCTCAAGAGCAAGTGGATTTACATATTGGCTATTATTGGCGCAAGCACTTTGCTAGCAGACGGAATCATCACCCCAGCTATTACAGTTACCACAGCCATCGAAGGCCTCGAGAGCATCAGTCCTGACCTGCCGGTCATTCCCATCACGCTTGCCATCATCACCATCATCTTCTTCGTACAACGCTTTGGCACAGAGAGCATCGGCAAGTCATTTGGAGTATTCATGCTGCTATGGTTTCTGCTTCTTGGCGTAGTAGGAGCCGTCAGCATTACTTCTTACCCTCTGATACTGAAGGCTTTCAATCCCTATTACGCAGCTATGCTGCTGACAAAGTCTCCTGAATGGTTTTTAATTCTGGGTGCCGTATTTCTCTGTACCACTGGCGCAGAGGCCCTCTACTCCGACTTGGGACATTGCGGCAGAAAAAACATCACCATCAGTTGGGCCTTTGTAAAGACCATGCTTATTCTCAACTATCTGGGACAAGGAGCATGGGTGCTAAACCATGTGCCGGCAGCCTTGTCCGTGAATCCGTTCTTTTCCATCATGCCGCAGAGCATGCTGTTCTTCGCCATCATCATGGCCACGGGTGCGGCTATCGTTGCGAGCCAAGCACTTATCAGCGGAACCTTCTCCATATTGAGCGAAGCCATGAACCTGCACTTCTGGCCCCGCATGCGAATCAAGCATCCTACACACGTTAAAGGACAGCTCTATATCCCGATGATCAACCTTGCCATGTACATCGGCGTGGTACTCATCATCCTATTCTTCCGCGACTCCTCTCACATGGAGGCTGCCTACGGGCTCGCCATCACCATAACCATGCTGATGACCACCCTGTTGCTCGGTTTCTACCTATACAGCAAGGGCGTGTCGCGAATCCTCACAATATTGTTTATGGGCATATACTGCACCATCGAAGCCATCTTCCTGGCAGCCAACCTTTCGAAGTTTCTCGCAGGAGGATGGTGTACAATGCTTATTGGCGGAATCTTGTTCCTGATGATGTATGTATGGGTTAGAGCCATGAAGATACGCCGCCATTATATTAGCACAAAACCTCTAGATGACTATTATCAGATCATCTCCGACATCAAAGCAGACGAGAGCATCCCCAAGTACGCCTCCAACCTTGTCTATATAAACCATGCCAACAAAGAAGGCACCGTAGACGATAAGTTGCTCTACTCCATCATCAACAAGCAACCTAAACGTGCTGACCATTACTGGCTTATCAACATGGAGTTTGCTGACACGCCAGACACCTTGGAGTATAACTGCGAAACCCTAGTGCCCGACACGCTTTACAGCTTAACCTTGAACATAGGTTTCCGCATAGAGCCCCGGGTGAGCCTCTACTTGAGGCAAGTGGTGGAAGACCTTGTGGCTGAAGGAAAAGTTGATCTGACCAGCACCTATCCGTCACTCCGCAAAAACGGTATTCCTGGCGATTTCCGATTCATCATCATCCACCGCGTGTATTATCCGGAGAGTTCCGTCAACCGCCAACAGAACCTACTGATGAGCATCTATGCCCTTATCAGCAAGATTGGTATTGACGAGCCAAAGGCATTGGGGCTCGACACTTCTATGGTGGTGGTGGAACGTGTACCGCTCATCATCAACCAACGTAACGAAGACATCAGGCGCATCACGCAAATAGTGAAAGAATAAAACAAATCGAGTAGGAGGTAAACACTAATCATAGGTGTTTATCTCCTACTTTCATGTTTACCGACCTCTCACACCACCGTACGTGCCGTTCGGCATACGGCGGTTCCTATTTTGGGTGCCATTCGAGATATTCACCCATTAAAGTAACATATCCTGCTCTTCGCAAGTTCTAATTGGTGATTACTCTACTTAATATGTAACTTCCCGCTGTTCGCCAATAGCTCTTGCAAGTGTTACCCCATTGGTAGGCTTGATACTGTGGTATCACGTTGAATAATATTGATGGAAATTCCCCTTTGCAAACGGAGGAATGCGTAAACAGCGAGTGGAGGGCTACAAACTTCGTCATTCTCATACCCAAACCTAGGACATTCCGTTTCTCGTTGAAGACTTTCCCGTCGTTCAATGAGCAGTGGTAAAGCTACCGCTCGGCAGCGGTAAAGCTACCGATGGGCAGTGAACGACGGTAAGATGTACATTTACGGACGGTAAGATGTACATCTACGAATGGTAAATAGAAGATTCGAACTTTATAGAAGAATTGAAATACGGATTGAATGGGATGCTTACGTTGTAAAGTCCAATATAGTTGCTTATAATGAACTGCGTTTAGGATAATGAGAGAAGCGCTTTTAAAGGGTATTGGCGAATACGATATGTCAGAGATGACTATCTGTACATAAATCATTACTCGCTCAAGTTTTCTCTAAAGAAAGTCGTTTCCTTATCTCGCGGGCATGTGGTTGGGAATACTCATCTTTATTTCGGATATGACCAAGGCGGACTGAAAGCCCGCCCATTCTTAATCCCAAACTTCAATTGCTAAGAAAAATAATCAGTTCTGTAAACAATTAGTTCTGTGAGCAAAGCATCTCGTTTTGCCCACAGAACTAAATGAAAGTATACGATAATAATCTACCTTTATATACGGAACTCACTACGCGAGTTCTACCACCGTGATACCAGCTCCGCCAAACTGTACGTGCTCATCGCGGAAGCTGCGCACACCGGGGACGGTCTTTAGATAGTTTCTAACCAATTCGCGCAGAGCACCCGTGCCTGTGCCATGAAGGATACGCACACGCGATTGCTCTAGTTGTATGGCATCATCGATAAAATAAGATACAGCAGTGAGGGCTTCATCTACGTGCATGCCTCGAATGTCGATTTCGGGACGGAAGTGCAACTTCTTCTCGTGCATAGCATCACGTGTTTCCTTGCTGACAAAAGTAGCAGCTACCCCCATAGTAGGTGTTGTTTCCTTGGGAGCTTCGGCAGGTTCCAAACGCTTGAGTGGAACTTGCGTATACATCATACCGAAGAGAACCTTGGCCGTGCGTCCAGAAATTTCTTCGATTTTCCCAACAGAGGTCTGACCTTGTATGCGTACATAACTCCCAACAGTTAAAGGCCCTATCGCCTTTCCGCACTGAGTAGCCATTTGAGCCGTTCCCTTCGCCATGCCTCGAAGTTTGGCGGCTGCAGCTTCTTGACTAGCTGCATTGCGAGCCTTAACGCTTTCGCCACCTTGGTCGCGTCGTTGCTGACGACGTTGTATCTTGGCGATTTTACGTGCTATGCGATCTTGTTCATCTGTATTTTCTTCCAAATGAGCTTTAAACTCGGCCAGTTCACTGCGTGCCTCGCGCGTCTTCTCTTTCTCGGCCTGTGCCTCGCGGATAGAGCGAATGGTATTCTCAATCTTGGCATTTGATTCGTCGAGCAGATGCTTGGCATCGGCCTTTGCCTGTGCCATTACTTGTTTGCGCTCTTGCTGGAAGTCGGTCATCTCGCGCTCATACTTGGCAATTGTATCCTCCAGTTGCTGCTCGCGCAAGCGTATGTTGCGGCGCTTGTTCTCCCAATATACTTTGTCGCGAACAATATCTTGCACATACTTATCACTCATCACGTAGTCTTTTCCCACCAATTTCGTAGCATAGTCGATTACATCGGAAGGTATGCCCATTTTGCGCGCAATTTCAATGGCAAAGGAACTTCCTGGATTGCCTATTTGAAGCATAAACAGCGGACGCATTTGTGCGCTATCATAGAGCATAGCACCATTGACCACAGATTGATTTCGCTCAGCGAAATGTTTCAGATTCTGATAGTGCGTGGTGATGATGCCAAAGTTGAGATTACTCACAAAGCGTTTCATAATGGCTTGCGCCAAAGCTCCGCCAATCTGGGGTTCTGTGCCCCCGCCAAACTCGTCAATGAGCAACAGACTGCGCGGTCCAGCATGCTGCATCATCATCTTCATATTCATGAGGTGCGAAGAGTAGGTAGAAAGGTCGTTTTCTATACTCTGTTCATCTCCTATATCTATCATAATATCGCTGAACACCCCTGGATGCGAACGCTCGTCGGCGGGAACAGGCATACCACATTGAAGCATATATTGCAGCAGGCCAACCGTCTTTAAGCACACGGACTTTCCGCCCGCGTTCGGCCCCGAGATGAGCAATATGCGCTGACCGCGACGCAAACTGACGTCGAGCGGAATGATTTTCCCTCCATGACGAGCCAACGATTGCTGCAACAACGGATGACGTGCTTGTACCCAATCGATGCGAGGATGGTCTGTCACTTGCAACACTACGGCTCCAATGCTCTCGGAAAAAATGGTCAGTGCACGCAAATAATCCACATGAGCCAAGAAGTATAAGGAGTCAAGTAAATGGGGAATATGCGGACGTATCTCGGCCGTCAGTTCTTGCAAGATACGAATCACTTCACGTCGCTCGGCTGCACGAAGTGTACGTATCTTATTGTTCGCATCCACCACAGCAGCTGGCTCTATAAAGATGGTTTTACCCGTAGCACTTTCATCATGAACAATTCCCTTAATTTTACGTTTCAAAGCGGGAGCAACGGGAATCACCAATCGACCATCACGCAGAGTGGGCGTTACATCTCGGTCGATATAGCCCGAAGTTTGTGCTTCACTAATGATTGACCGAAGACTATGAGAAATGCCACGTACGGTCACTTCTATCTGATGACGCAAGGAAAGAAGTTCGCTAGAAGCTGTATCCTTCACCTTTCCATACTTATTGAGCACATCGTCAATGCGACTTACTATCTGCGGAAACACCATCACATCGGCAGCCATGCGTCCAAGCGCAGGATATTTATAATGTTTCTCGGCTGCATTAGTTTCATTGGTTTCTGTAGCATCGTTGGCAGGAACAGAACTGGCTACGGAAGCATCGTCATCGCTTGATTTCGTAAACAAATTGACATACGAGAGCACAGAGGCAGCCGAACGCTTCAAATTGAAGAGGTCGAGCTCCTCCATATAAGTGCGTTCGGGGCGAACTCGAAGCAAGGGTTCTCTCACATCGAAAAATTCGCTCTCTACTTCTTCCTCCACACTTTCCGTAAATTGCTTAAACTCACGAGCTTCGTCTAACGCTTGAGCGACCTCATCCCCCCGTGTCAAGAAATGTAGTTGTTTGTCAACCCATTCCGTCCCCAACGTTGACAAGCAACGTCCTTTCAGCAAGGTTCTGATTTCTGTAAAACCTATTTTACGCTCAAAATTTTCGGGATAAATCATCTATCTTATTACTATTTGAGCGCAAAATTACGAAAAAAATTGTACTTTTGCAGATATTTAGAAACGAGTGTAGGATGGTAAGCACAGAGTTTTACTCCTACATTTCACAACATTAATGGCACGCGATCGTACTTCTGCCCTCTCGTGCTTTCCCTATCCATAACCAAGCATTGTTATCATCGCACACATGGAAAAGATTACGGTACGCGACCGACAATTCACGGTATCAATTCCCGAAAAAGACATTTTGAAGCGCGTAGCTGAAGTTGCCACACAAATTAGCAAAGACCTAGAAGGGCAGAACCCTTTGTTCCTGGCCGTTCTGAATGGTTCCTTCATGTTTGCTGCCGACCTTTTGCGTGGCATCAACACGCCTTGCGAAATATCCTTTGTACGTATGGCCTCTTATGAAGGAACTTCTTCTACAGGTCAGGTAAAGCAACTCCTAGGATTGAAAGAAGATATTAAAAATCGCACGGTGGTCATCGTTGAAGATATTATCGACTCTGGCCTCACCATGAAGAATCTGCTAGAGTTACTCCAATCCAAAGGTCCCAAGGATATACGCATTGCATCATTACTCGTAAAACCGGGTAATCTAAAGGTGGAACTTGACATTCCTTACTGCTGCTTCAACATCCCTAACGATTTCATCGTAGGCTACGGGCTCGACTATGATGGAGAAGGACGCAACTTGCGCGACATCTACACTGTGGTAGAATAATAAATGCCCAATAAATGAGTTTAGGATGGTTCTATAAATTCTGAAATTTAGGATACCCTTTAAAGTATGCGTTGGATAAGAGCACATACTGCAGAACACTTAAAATTCTAAACTCATTACCCCCCTCCCCGATTCATCAACACAAACAACTAACTCATACACAAAAAATGAAGAATATCGTTATCTTCGGTGCTCCTGGTTCAGGAAAAGGAACTCAGAGCGACTTGCTCGTAAAGAAATACGGCTTCAAGCACATCTCAACAGGCGACGTGCTCCGTGCAGAAATCAAGAATGGAACAGAACTTGGCAAAACGGCCAAGAGCTATATTGACAATGGCCAGCTCATCCCCGATTCATTAATGATCGACATACTCGCTGCCACTTACGACGCTCTCTGCCCCTGCGAAGGCGTCATCTTCGATGGTTTTCCCCGCACGATTCCCCAAGCAGAAGCTCTCAAAAAGATGCTAGCCGACCGCAACACAGAAGTTGCTGGTATGCTCGAACTCGACGTACCCGAAGAAATGCTTATGGAGCGCCTTATCAACCGCGGTAAGACTTCTGGTCGTGCCGATGACAATGCTGAGACCATTAAGAAGCGCCTCGACGTATACAATGCACAGACTGCTCCCCTCATCGAATGGTATGAGAAGGAAGGCAAGCGCCACGCTGTAAAGGGATATGGCGAACTCGAAGAGATTAACGCCGCTCTCTGCGCTGTAATCGACCAGTTCTAAACACTGCGGACTAATTATAAGATTAACGAGGCAACTAGTTAACGGGTTAACGAGTCAATAGGTAAGTTCGTCTCAACACTTACGAATCATATCAAGTGATACGACGAACTTACTTGTCTACCCGTTGACCCGTTAACTTGTCAATCTATTTACAACAATACCCTACTTAACTATCGGATTTAGTAGGGCGGGCTTAACCCGAAAGTTGACTACCCTATTCCACCAACTCTTAAAATCTCCACTCTCTATGGCAGAAACCAATTTTGTAGACTACGTAAAGATATTCTGTCGCTCTGGTAAGGGCGGCCGTGGATCCATGCACTTGCACCGTGCCAAGTACCAACCTAACGGCGGACCTGACGGTGGAGACGGCGGACGAGGAGGCAATATTTATCTCAGAGGCAACCACAACTATTGGACATTACTCCACCTGCGCTACGATCGACACGTATTCGCAGGCAATGGAGGAAACGGCTCTAAATGTTGTTCACACGGTTCTGATGGCGAAGACAAATACATCGATGTACCTCCTGGCACAGTAGCTTATGATGCAGAGACGGGTAAGTACATCTGTGATGTTACTGAAGACGGCCAAACTGTAATGCTTCTCAAGGGGGGACGAGGCGGACTAGGCAACTGGCAGTTTCGAACTTCCACCAATCAAGCACCACGATACGCACAACCAGGCGAACCGATGCAAGAAATGATGGTCATCTTGGAGTTGAAACTATTAGCCGATGTTGGCCTTGTGGGTTTCCCTAATGCGGGAAAGTCTACCTTGCTTTCGGCTCTTTCTTCTGCACGTCCGAAGATTGCCAACTATCCTTTTACCACCATGGAGCCAAGCCTTGGTGTTGTAGCCTATCGCGACAACAAATCCTTTGTGATGGCCGACATTCCTGGCATTATTGAAGGAGCTAGCGAAGGCCGTGGCTTAGGATTACGCTTCTTGCGCCACATTGAGCGCAACTCTCTCCTACTCTTCATGGTACCGGGCGACACAGAACACATTGCGCAAGAATACGAAATCTTGCTCAACGAACTGAAGAAATTCAACCCCGGTATGCTTGACAAGCATCGCATCTTAGCCGTAACGAAATGTGACTTGCTCGACGAAGAACTTATGGATATGCTCCGCGAGGAACTTCCTAAAGACCTTCCCGTGGTGTACATCTCGGCCGTAACGGGCTTTGGACTCGAACAGCTCAAAGACATCATTTGGGAAGAGCTCAACAGCGAGAGCAACAAACTCCAATCTGTCACCGAGGGTGGGTCTATCGTACATCGTGATCGCGACACCGCCGTGCTCAATAAGGACTTTGAAGATTGGCAAGCCGACTACGACCTTGACGAAGTGGACGACGTCGTGGAAGGTGATGACGAAATCTACGACATCGAAGACTTGGAAGACTAACAAGACGATTTCTACGCTCTCACGTAGTAAAAAGGTATAGACAGAATGAGTTTATGGGTTATGCACATAAACTCATTTTGCTTATGGGTGGTTCTATAAACCCTTATCTGTTACAAGCTACGAATCATCCACGACACACACATTCCACCCCAGCCTAAAGTTTCCACGAAATATGAAACAAACGCTTTTAAATTACTCTATTTCAGAACACGTCACAGCATTCTCTACCACGCGCATTTCGCCATTTCCCTTACAAGCAGAAGAGGTTAAGCAGATGGGCAACTACGCAGCATTTAATGTAACAGACTATTGTGGCGATTTGCCCGAACGCGTAGAGCGCAATAAAGAATGGCTCTGCAAAGAATTGAATATCTCTAGCGAGCAATTATGGTTGCCCCGACAGACGCATACCGACCACGTGAAAACTATCGACACAGCCTTTCTTTCGCTTTCTAAAGAACAACAGAAGGAGCAACTGCAAGAGGTCGACGCACTGATAACAAACCTTCCACAGCAATGTATCGGCGTCTCTACAGCCGATTGTGTGCCAATACTTATCTACGACGAAACTCATCAAGCCATTGCTTCCATTCATGCCGGATGGCGCGGAACTGTAAAACGTATTGCCGAGAAAGCCCTAAACGAGATGCAGCAGAAATATGGTACAGAAGCATCAATGTGTAAAGCCGTGATAGGTCCAAGCATCAGTCTTGAAGCTTTTGAGGTAGGCGAAGAAGTAGCAGAGCAGTTTCTTAAAGCCAATTTTCCCCCGTCAATCATCAGTCGCAACTACCCCAAACCTCACATCGACCTATGGGCTGCTAATGCCATTCAACTCGAAGCACTCGGTATGGAGCTCACTAACATCCAGATAGCTGGTATATGTACTTACCAACATGCCGACACCTTCTTCTCTGCCCGCCAATTGGGCATCAAGAGTGGGAGAATCTTTACTGGCATCATGTTGAAATAACGGGTGCCCCACCCTTTTTCTTTTAACATTCAACGCGTTTCATATGGATAATATCTAAAAACTTCGTAAGTTTGCACAAACGTTTATCAATTCTTATCGAATGCGATTATGATTCTACATGTAGCCAACCCGATATACGACTCTGTATTCAAATACATCATGTCTGACGAACGTATCTCAAAGACAATTCTCTCTGCACTCTTGAAGAAGGACGTGGTGAAAGTTGAGATGCGCCCACACGAATACGTCAACTCTACTCGCGATACGCTTTCAATGTTTCGAATAGACTTTGCAGCAACCATACGTGAGAAAGATACAGAGAATGGAGAATACAAAGATCGTGTTGTACTGATAGAACTACAGAAGACTTGGCTCGACACAGAGACTTTGCGTTTCCGTCAATATCTCGGAGCACAATACAGCAACAAGATCAACATTCGAGATGATTCCCCTAAAGGCTATGCCTACCCAATGGTAGCCGTATATCTGCTTGGACATAAAGTTGGAGACATCCAAGAACCCATTGTCTACGTCAACCATGATGTATACGACTATAATGGGGACATCGTGAAACAAGGTAAAGAAGAACCATTCGTAGAAAGCCTTACCCACAACAGCATCATCGTGCAGATTCCACTTCTAAAAGGGCACGTAAACAATAGATTGGAGAAAGTTCTGAGCATCTTCGATCAGTCTCAGAAAGATGCTGAAGACAAGCAAGTGCTCAACATTGATGAAACAAAATACGAAGGCGACGTTGAAATGATGTACATGCTCCACATGCTTACAGCCGCTGCTGCAGATTCAGAGATGCGCCAAGACATGAATGTTGAAGATGAATATTACAAAGCAATAGAAGACCGCGATACTACCATCCTCCAACACGAGAAAGAATTGAAGAAGAAAGATGAGCAACTACATCAGCGTGATGAGCAGATAAAGAATATCGCAAAGTCTTTGTATCAACAAGGCATGCCTGAGAAAACAATCGCAGCGATGATGAATCTCCATATTGAAGAAGTTATAACATTGCTTCGCAACTGACACTCCTCCTTTACTTATACAATTCTCTTAACAAGTTTAGGGCGGTTCTAATAATTCTGAAACAGAGATTTATTAGAATCGCCCTAAATTTTTATTAGCTTCCATTTACGAACAAGGGCAACAGTCATTTGATGCTGTTGCCCTTGTTGTATGTTAGAGATTAGATGAATCTCCTTGTGTCAATATTAGTTCTCGAAAGTCGGAGTAGTACCGAATCCTGAACCAGGAATGTCGAAGAGATCCTTGCAGTTAGATATTTCATTGTTCATGCCTGCGGGCATTTCCTTGATTACGCCATCCTTTACGAGCTGATCCATATCTGCCTTGAACTCATTGTACATATCGGCAGTAAGGATAGAGAAGCTATTACCATAGTCGCCAATGCAGAGAGCTACTTGACGAAGGAAGCCCCAACGCTCGAAATATGGGAAGAGGTTGTAACCTGTCAGACGTGAAGTCTTACGAATGAAGTTCAATACGAACGGAATACTGTTGTTGGCGCGAGAACTACTTTTTGTGACGTAGTTCTTTGTAATCCAACAACTGTTGGGGAATTTCTCTTTAAGTACAGCGTACTTACCATTCTTATTGCCATTCTGAGCAGATGCTATCAACTCGTACTTATCATCGCCATCTTGCTTTTCGATAACTGAGCCACCATTGAGTTTATCAGTTTCACGGAGTGACTGATAGAGATCAGGACCAAAGTCCTTGATGTGGAGCTGCGTAGTAGCATAGTTGTAGAGCATGATGAAGGGGCAAAGAATTTCACCTACACCCGTTTCATAGATAGAAAGAGACTTGAGCGGTTTTACGTTATTCGACTTAATCGTAGAATCACTATTTTCTTTACAGAGTGCAAGCATATCAGGGTTTGTTACCTGTCCTTGAGCCTTATATGCCTCACTACGTAACTTACTATCGCGACTGCCCTCTTCACCATTCCAATTTGGCGTAATGTCATTGTAGTTGTTCTGAACGAAATGACGACGAGCAGGAATCCAGTTATTAATCTTCTCAGACTTATGATAACCCATCTTCATGATATTGTAGTAAGAGTTCATGTTGTTGGTTACCTCTGTCATACCACCCCAGCAGAAATAGGGATGAAGCTGATGTTGATGACCCCATTCATGAGAAAGGCCCCAAATTAGGTCATCGTCATTATTGATAAGCTGGTTGCAATTGAGAATACGTGATTGCTGACCATTAACAAACGATACGCCCAAGCCACCTTGGAACATATAGTAAGTATAGTTCACATAAGCAAATGTACGATTCGTAGGGAGGATATTGTACTTCTTGAAACCGAGAAGATCATGTTCCCAGATTACGAGAGAGTCCATCACATTGATGTACTGACGATAACCGATACTACCATCTACAGCCTTGCAATAATCGTGTAGAGCCTTAGCTTCCCACACACAGTGTACCTTTTTACCCAGCACATCCATATGCATGCTCTTGGCATTAGCTGTGAGTTCATGCATTTGCTCATTCGTCTTTGAAAGGTCGAGATAACCATTCTGCTGACCATAGAGGAAGTGTACACGAACCTTCGGCTGAAGTTCAGGATTCGCATTAGCGTAGTAGCATACATAAGCCAATCCGTCATAGTCGAAGTTGTAATCAATCACATTCAGACCATTGTAAAGCATGTATTGGAAATTCTGAGGATTACCACCATCAAAGTTGTTTCCGTATTTTCCTTCAAACCATGCAGTTACAATAAGAGGAAGGCCTTGACCTTCGGGAAGATTAGACACCGCGATATAGTTACGACCTTTCGAGATGTTGATACCAGTCACGCCAGGACGCTGATCGTAGTACTTACCTTCTACGTTCCACATATCAGCCTGTACCTGATTGTTAAGTACGGCACTATAGTCAGCCACACGATAGTCTTTGCTATACGTTTTATTATAAAGTCCAAGAGCGAGGCCACGAATAACGCCATTCTCTATTCCTTTAATCTGTTCGAGTGTGACACCTTCTTTCAAGCTTGAGAGAGACTTGTCTGCAAAGAGTGCATAGACATTGGCTGCACTTTCGCCATACTTCATAAAGGCCATTTCTGCACAACTTGCGTAACCGCCAGCACCAGAGAGGACCTTGATTTGTATAGACTTTACATTATCGATGCCATCCGTACCTAATCCAATCTTGTGTGTGCCTGAAGATTGACCACAATCATGAGAACTAATCAACTTATACTCGGAATCCGAACCACACTTGGCATATATTTCAATTAGGCCAAAGTTACCATTACTTTCTGAAGTACGTGTGGTATAAGAGATGTAGTCTATATGGTCTTCACCAGAGAAGTTATAAGTTAAGATTGCAGGATTCTTCTCTGAAACTTCAAATTTAGAGGGAGTCCACTGTGAGTGCCACAAAGTAGAAGTTTTGCCATCATACGACTTCGAGATTTCATTGTTGCTCTGCTGCGTATTAGCTGAAGCACTTTTAATCTTTGCAGAGGTGTCAGACGATATTATCTCTTCAAGAGACGCATCCCCACCTTGCTTTATGGTGAGTGTCTCAGTAAGTCCGTTTGCCTCATTAGCAAAAGTCACAAAGCCTACACGATTGAAAATGCTGGGATTTTGCTTTACATGAAGGAATACTGTGCCATTTTCCTTTTTCACCACGCTAATCCAATCAGATTGGCACGTTACGTTAAAGTCTACATTTGCGGTGATATCATAGCACAATGTACGCTCACGGTAACTCATACTCTGATTGTGAGGAGCTACAATGACAGGATAAGCACTGTCAGAAAGTTTTACCTGTGCCATCAGAGGTTGGAAAGCAGAACTTGCCACCACAAGCGAAGCACATGCAAATATGTGTTTGATATATTTCATTGATTTTCTGTTTTTATAAATCTGGGTATAGTCAAGAAGAGATGTACCTTAGAGTACCACCTTCTTTCCGTTTACAAGATAGAGGCCCTTGTTTAGGTTGATAGTCTGAGAACCTTCTACGATGCCCTGCCATACGAGTTTACCCTCGGTGCTGAACACACGTACTGCCTGTGACTTAGGAGCAGTAACTTCGATACCACCACTTACTACTCTCACAGCGAAGCTTTCAGCCTCTGCAGCCTTTGCATCTTCAATACCAGTAAGTTCACCGACATTATTCACAACGGTGAAACGATTTGTCATGAAAGTCAAGTCGGTGTATTCTTTTGAAGAAATCTTGGCATAAACCACACCGAGTGCCTTCTTAAATCCAAAGCATCCACTATTTGCACCTGAAGCAGAGTAGAGGTATGTATTGTTGTGGACAGAAGCCTCATCGGCATCTGATCCAGCAGGAACGCCATAGAATCTAGCAACCACTTGACCCTTTGCGCCACTTGCATTTTTCATCAAATCACGAAGATCGAGCACGTACTTCTTATTTATTGTAGAAGATGTGTAGTCGAAGTCGCTTCTATCTGCGCAAACCAACATGTAGTACTTCTTATTCGCATAGCTATAGTTCAGTTTTGATGTAATATCAATTTCTCCATTCTGAGGAAGATAACTGATATTCTTTACAGCAACCTTGCTAGGGAAAGAGTTGAAGAAAAGAGAGTTTTCACCACAAGTATAGTTTTCAAGTTTCTCTGATGATGAGAAATCATAGAGATCCACTTTGGTCAACTGATTATTCTCTACTGCCAAATACTTCAACTTAGAAGCTTTTGATACATTCAAGATTTTAATCTTGTTGTTCTCCACAAATACGTGCTGCAATGAATCTTGCTTAGCATTGAGCGTAACGGATGTGATCGCATTATGCCCACACATCAATACACTCAGAGAGGGGGATCCTGCAAGGCTCAATGTCTTCAAGGAATTGTTAGCACACTTAAACTCATCCAAGTTGCTATTCAAACCCGCAAACACTGAAGCGAACTTGTTGTTGCTAATATCAACGTGTTGCAAATTTGAGGCGCTTGAACTAAATGCGAATGCCGTGCCCGACCCTGTATTCGTGGTCATTTCGTTACCAGAAAGGTTTACGTTTTCAAGCAACGGATTTTTCGCAATCGTCAAGATCAACTTGTGAATCTTATTGTTTGCACAATTCAAGTCGGTCAACTTGGCACAACCTGCTACATCAAGCGTGGTAAGCGCATTGTTCTGGCAATAGACAGACAACAAGTTATTTGCTTTTGCAAGATCTATTGCAGTAAGTCCCTGATTGTCACAAACTAAGGTCTCAATTTTTGAAGTAGAAGTTATTGAGAATGTTTGTTTTTTCAGTACGCCTGTAATAGTCAGCAAATCATCTTCCGAGGAATTAACAGTTACAGGAACGCCATCGCCCCAATCTACCTGAATGCTTCCCGAAGAGGGTTGGTTCACCTGTAATGTTACAGTTTCACCAATTTGCTTACTTGTGGTAAACGAGACCACATCCTGCGCCATAGCAGGCGAAATGGCCAACATTCCCGATGCAAGCAAGGAAACAAAAAGTTTGTTTTTTTTCATAGAAAGTATAATTGTTATTAGGATGTCATTATCTATCCAAAATCGTATTGACTTCAGCAAAAAGTTTCTATTAAAGAGTCTTCTGCACACAGACAAAAAAACACACATAATCTTGCCTGCGACAAGTCACAAGCACACTTTTCAAGGCAAAATTGCAGAAAAAAAAGTAATTATACAAATAAAAGTGTTGTTTTTGCGTGCCAAAGTGTATTAAAAGTTGTTTCGCAGATTATCTCATATTGACACACAACTATCTATCACTCGCTCTATATAACAAAAACTCGGGACAGGAAATAGAGAAAACACGTAGAAAGGAAATGGGGCAAACGAAATTACCCAACTCGTTTGCCCCATGATTCTTGACATTCCTTATTCCGAACTAGCAACATTAGGAAATGGCGGAAAAGTTTATCATGGTCTTCTTCAATAATTTCAGATGTTGCCATACCATAGCATTTTGCGGAAGAGCATTCTGCGGATCTTGTTTCAGTATTTCGGAAGCAGCTTCACGTGCTATTTCCAACAGTTCCTGATCTTTCACGATGTTGGCAATCTTTAAATCGAAAGGCATACCACTCTGAGCAGTACCCTCCAAATCACCTGGACCACGAAGTTTCATATCTTCCTCTGCAATCACAAATCCATCGGTACTGTCCACCATTACTCGCATGCGTCGCAAAGAAGTTTCCGTCAGATGATCCTTTGTCATTAAGATACAATATGACTGTTCAGCTCCTCGCCCCACTCTACCTCGAAGTTGATGAAGCTGCGCTAAGCCAAAACGCTCCGCATTTTCTATCACCATAACCGAAGCATTGGGCACATTCACCCCCACCTCAATGACTGTAGTTGATACTAAAATCTGAGTTTCACCACTCTTGAACGCTGCCATTGCAGATTCCTTTTCCGCAGATTTCATCTTACCATGTACCATGCCAACACGATATTCTTTAAAGATGTCGACCAACTGATTGTAACCTGTTTGAAGGTCTTGCAAATCGAGTTTTTCATTTTCCTTTATCAAAGGATAAACTACGTAGACCTGTCGTCCGAGCTGCAGTTGATAGCGAATACCTTGAAACAAGCGTCCTCGATCTATTTGTCGATAGTGTACGGTCTGTATGGGTTTACGTCCTGGTGGCAATTCATCAATCACACTTACATCGAGATCGCCATAAACCGTCATAGCCAAGGTACGAGGAATTGGAGTAGCTGTCATTACTAGAATGTGAGGCGGACACACATTTTTCTTCCATAATTGCGCTCGTTGTTTTACGCCAAATCGATGTTGCTCATCAATCACTACGAGCCCTAGATTATGAAACATCACCTTAGGCTCAATCAATGCATGCGTACCTATTAATATATGTATTGACCCATCGGCTATGCCTGCTAACACTTCTTTTCGTTTTTTCCCTTTGACCATTCCCGTAAGAAGTTCCACTTTAATAGGAAGATTGCCCAAGTATTCCGTGACGGATTGTAAATGTTGCTCGGCTAGAATTTCCGTGGGAGCCATAATGCAGGCTTGAAAACCATTGTCAAGAGCGAGCAAACACGAGAGTAACGCCACCATAGTCTTACCACTACCTACATCACCTTGAAGCAATCGATTCATTTGTTTACCCGTCACCACATCGCTGCGAATCTCACGAACCACTCGCTTCTGCGCATTTGTAAGTTCGAAAGGCAATCGCTCATTGTAGAACTGCATAAAATGACTACCCACACGTTTGAACACGAAACCAGCATAATTCATTTTGCGATTTTGTGTATAACGCAAGATATCCAATTGCAGGAAAAAAAGTTCTTCAAATTTTAGTCGGCGCGTAGCTTCGGGAAGTTCTTTGGATGTTTGAGGGTGATGCACCTTATGCAATGCCTCATCAAGCGACATCAAATTGTAACGCCTAAGCAAATAGTCTGGTAGCACTTCGCTAATAACATGCCCCTCTAATAGCTTGAAAGCATTCTCCACCATGTCGGCCATTTGACGAGAAGCAATGCCCATTCGCTTCATACGTTCCGACGTATGGTAATGAGGTTGCATCGTCAGTGGTTGTTGTTGAGTTGTCTGAGCGTCTTCCAGTTCGGGGTGCGGAATGTTATAACGTCCATTAAAATTATTGGGCTTACCCAGAAGTACGTAAGTATGATTGTAGAGCAAACGATTGTTCCACATCTTTATGCTATTAAACCAAACCAACTCTATATACCCCGACCCATCGGTAAAAGTAGCTACAAGACGTTCACGATGCCCCGTACCTTCTATATTTTTATTCACAATCTGCCCTTTAAGCAGTACGTAGGGCATGCCATCTATAATATCAGCAACTCGATGAATCACGCTACGATCAATATACTTATAGGGGAAATTATAGAGCATATCACGAAGGGTGAAGACACCTAAGTCCTCACCCAGTACTTTTGCTCTCATGGGGCCTACCCCTTTCAAGTATTTAATATCTGTCTCAAGCGGATTGATCATGAATCAAACAAAAAGATAGAGAGGTTCTAATTCTTCCTAGAAATGTATGCATTAGAACCTCCCTAAAATTAGAACTTCAGCAGTCGGTTGACTGAAGCATCATAGCCTTCAAAGAGCATATCGTTTTCTACACGATCGACAATGGTTGCATCAGCCACGAAATGGCGAGCTATAGTGCAGGCAAACAAGCGAGTGGCAGCAGGACCTGCTCCTGTAAGGATATTGTCGTGTTCTACCACGTAGGCATCGCTATGATAAATGGCACCCTCTAAATGATGCTGCATTCCGGGATAAATGGTCACGTGTTTACCGATAAGCAAGCCTGCAGTAGAAAGCACCATCGGAGCGGCACAGATAGCCGCAACCAATACTCCTTTGCGCGCTTGTGTGAGCAAAGCTTGATGAAGTACAGTATTCTTGTTCATCATCTCTGCTCCTTTCAGTCCACCTGGAAGTACCAAGGCATCGCAATGAAGCAAGTGATTTTTTTTAAACAGACTATCAGCTTTGACCACCACACCACGAGCACTTACTACTACGCGTTTTCCTGTCACACTGAGTGTCTGTACCTGTAAGCCGCAACGGCGTAGGATATCAATCGTACCGATTGTTTCGATTTCTTCAAAACCATCAGCAAGGAATAAATATATCATATTCTATAATTGTTTTTATTCTTTCATCTAAGACATTCCAAGTACTGTTTGATGGTACTCTGCAGTCCCATGTATAATGCGTCACATATCAATGCATGCCCTATACTCACCTCATCAGTCCAGGGAATACATTGATGGAAGTAAGCTAGGTTTTGCAGGCTCAAGTCGTGACCAGCATTTAGTCCAAGCCCTATCTGCCTACAATGTTTCGCTGTTTCCACAAAAGGTGCAATTGCTTCCTCGCGATTGATTTCGTAGTTAGCTGCATAAGGCTCGGTATAAAGCTCCACACGATCAGCACCCAACGACTTGGCATAATCAGCCATTTCATTATTAGCGTCAATAAAAATGCTCACACGTATACCAGCTTCACGGAATCGGGTCACAATTGGTTGCAATTGTTCAAAATGCTTTTTTGTATCCCATCCGTGGTTAGATGTCAACTGATCGGGAGCATCAGGCACTAAGGTTACTTGCGCTGGCTTCACGGTCAAGACCAATTGACAGAAATCATCGCTTGGATAGCCTTCTATATTAAATTCCGTAGTCAGGATGGTAGATAAATCCAATACATCCTGATGACGGATATGACGTTCATCGGGTCTAGGATGCACAGTAATACCTTGTGCCCCAAACTTCTCACAATCCAAAGCGACACGTATCACATCGGGGTTATTCCCCCCACGTGCATTACGCAATGTTGCCACTTTGTTAATATTCACGCTCAACTTTGTCATAGTTAATTCTCGTTTTTTCGGACGAAAGATGTAAATTTGCGCCTGTTAGTTTTTGTTTTGGTAGCACAAAGGTACGCTTTTTTAAGCACTCTGCCCTAATATTGTGTTTTATTTTAATAAACCAAGGCAAAGTTTTAAACTAATTTATCAATATGAAGTATTCCCACCTAAAAATAGCTCTCTTCGGCAACATATATCAGACTAGCAAAAACCAATACGTAGCACATGTTATCCACAAGCTTCAAGCCTTAGGTGTCAAAATATGCATGGAAGAACGCTTTGCTGCTTTTGTTTTGCGAAACTTCGATATAAGAATTAATAGCGTAGAGACTTTTTCTGAATTGCGCCGTTGCAGCGCCGACGTAGCCATATCAATAGGTGGCGATGGTACTTTCCTCGGCACAGCAGCCATGGTGGGAGCAAGCGGCATCCCTATTTTGGGAATCAACACAGGACGATTGGGATTCCTCGCTGATGTATCGCCCGATGCGATAGAAGACTCCCTAGAGAAACTTTGCAATGGCGACTATATAGTGGAAAAGCGAAAAGCGCTTGCTGTCAAAAAAGATGACGTCCTTTCTGAATTTCATCCCTATGCTCTCAACGAAGTAGCTGTGCTGAAACACGACAACTCTTCACTTATTGAAATTGCAACCTATATTAATGACCATTATCTCACCACTTACTTGGCAGATGGACTAATCGTATCCACTCCTACGGGATCTACAGGATATTCATTGAGTGTAGGAGGCCCTATTCTTGTGCCACAATCAGGTACATTTTGCATTGCTCCCATTGCTCCGCATAGTTTGTCAATTCGTCCTGTAGTAGTTCGTGATGATGTTGACATCCGACTAGAGATACATAGTCGTTCACAAAAATTTCTGCTCTCTTGCGATGGACGAAGCGAGAGCCTTCCAAACTCAACAAAGATTAGCATTCATTGTGCACCTCACACAATCAAGGTAATCAAGATTGAACATAAACACTTCTTCGATACTTTACGCGACAAATTGATGTGGGGAGCTGACCAGCGCTACTAACCCCCTATTCTTCTCTTACGACTCCATTCATGACGCGTTCTACGCCACATATTATAAAATACCTATTTCACCTCTTTAGAGGGCATAAACTACAAGTTACGCTCAACACGCTATTGGGCGTAACACTCGTAGGTCTTGACCTTGCCTTTGTTTGGGCCACGAAACTTGTGATTGACATTGCTACCCACCACAATCAACAGATTCCACTCACGCATGCTTTCATCTTAATCGCATTCATCATGACTTTGCGCATATCCCTCAGCCTATCCTCTCGATGGATTCGAGCTACCCTAGGGGTCAATGCACAGAACGATATGCAACAACAGCTTTTTGCCCGATTGATGCACAGCGAATGGATTTCACTTAAAACCTACCATACGGGGCATCTCACCAATCGTATGGAACGCGACGTAAAGGATGTGGTAAACTTTATCACAGAAGATATTCCCAATCTTGTCACCACACTCGTACAATTTATTGGAGCATTTCTTTTCCTTTTCTTTATGGACAGCACACTAGCTCTCATCATTGTGTGTGTAGTTCCATTCTTCTTGGTATGCAGCAAACTCTATGTCAAGAAAATGCGAAAACTGACACACCAATCGAGAGAGGAAGAAAGTCGCATTCAAGCCATCATCCAAGAAACGCTTCAACATTCACTGGTAGTCAAGACATTACAACGTGTTGATTTCTTTATCAATAGTCTAAAGAAGCAACAAGACCAGCTCCATCAAACCATTCTGCAACGCACCCGTTACTCTACAATCTCTGCAGGACTTCTCAGTTTTGGATTTGGTGCAGGATATTTCATCACATTTACTTGGGGCACATATAGTCTATCGCGCGGCCTCATCACTTATGGTGCCATGTTGGCATTTATCCAACTCGTAGGGCAAATTCAATCGCCCATCCGTACGCTCTCAAAGTTTATTCCTATCTTTATCTCAGCATTCACGGCTTCTGAGCGCTTGATGGACATTGAAGACATTCCGCAAGAAGAGCTTACGGAGCCTCTCTTGCTTCCTCGTCCCTTAGGCTTACAGCTCAACCATGTGAGTTATCAATACGAAGTTAAGTCACGACTGATATTCAACGATTTCAGCCAAGTATTCTCTGCCAAAAGCATCATAGCCATTACGGGTGAGACGGGAGCAGGAAAGACCACACTCATTCGTCTGTTACTCTCTTTAATAAAGCCGCAGCAAGGCTCTGTCACATTGATTGACGGAACAGGATGCACACACGCAATGAGTCCGCACCTACGCTGCAATTTTGCCTATGTTCCGCAAGGCAACACACTATTCTCGGGTACCATCCGGAGCAACCTGCTACAAGCACGTCCCACGGCTACAGAAGAAGAACTTCGAAAGGCACTTCACACAGCTTCTGCCGATTTCGTATTAGAACTTCCTAAAGGCCTCGACACCCCATGCAGCGAATCAGGAGGGGGACTTTCTGAAGGACAGGCTCAACGCATAGCCATTGCACGTGCTTTACTCTCGGATGGAAGCATTATTATTTTCGACGAAGCCACATCCTCATTAGATAGCGAAACAGAAGACATTGTACTTCAACGCATCGTTCAGGAAAACAGAAATTCTACATTGATATTCATCACACATCGGCCAAAAGTATTGAAATACGCTACACAGATTCTTCATCTCGAAGGAAAGTCGCATCGCGTAGATGCTAAGAAGTAACCACACGCCCAATCTATTCAAATCCAACAAGAAAGTGAAGAGACCCTCACTACGCAACATATTTCGCACTTTGCTATGCACCATCATTGGCGCATATACCTTATTGTTGGCATTTCTCAACTTCTCACCTACCGAGCAGTTCCTCACACGGCAAATTGCTCAAGCGCTAAGCAATCGTCTCGGCACAGAAGTTACGATTGGACACATTGAGGTGGGACTTTTCAATCGATTAACACTCAAAGAGGTTAACATTAAAGATTTGAAGAAGAAAGATCTTCTGCAGGCAGGCCTCATATCGTGCAAGATTGAACTTCGATCATTGTTCAAACACCAACTATCACTCCGCACTGTTTCCCTACTCGATACAAGTGTAAACCTATACAAAGAAAAATCTGATAGCGCTACCAACTACCAATTTTTACTTGATGCGTTTGCAAGTAAAGAGCCTCATAAAAAGACAGCTATTGACCTGCGTATCAATTCGATAATACTGCGTAGAGTCGCTTTCCAATACAATGAGCTCTACAAACTTTCCAAACCAGGGAAATTAGACTTTGCACACCTGAGTGTGAAGGACTTAAATGCCAACGTAAGTTTAAAGTCAATCACACCGCAATCCATCAATTTACGTGTACGATCTTTATCATTCAAAGAGAAATCTGGCTTAGACATCCGCCAATTTCATTTCAAGTTGAATGCCGACCGACAAAATGCTCAAATAGAAGATTTCTGTTTGGAAATGCCTCATACACATTTTCAACAAACTTCTCTGCTAGCCACTTACGACATTAGGAAAGGTTTTAGCACATTCGCTTCCACACTGCATATTGGAGCCACCTTGAAAGACTTACAAGTAGCCACTTCCGACCTACGTCCACTAATAAAGTTTCCCACTGGAATGGACGCAACGATTCGCCTTTCAACCTCCCTATTGCTCACTCCCCAAAAGTTACAGCTCAATCAATTCTCGGCACATACTACTGACAACAAATTCAAGATACAAACCGACTTCACTTGGAACAGACAAGGAGGCAAAGGGCTCACAGCGAGTGTCAATATAAAGCAACTATTTGTGGGAGCTCCGCTTGGTTCGAACATTGCCCAATGGACGGGACTGAAGGAGAAAGATGCACAACTCATCGCTCGCATTGGCGACATCAATGCCTCTGCACATGTATTAATAAAGGATAAGCATCATGCAACAGGAGCGCTGATACTCCATACAACTGTGGGACAAGTGGCCGCTGATGCCACATGGGATTCTTCCTTACTTAGCGTAAAATCGCAACTGACAGATGTGCGTCCTTCTGTCATTTTTAATAATCCCAAACTGCCCACACGTGCTTCGTTACACGCTTCGATTAAATCTGATTTCAACAAGAAGTCAGCACCATCCTTATGGGCCAATATCAATATCAGTGCCTTGGAGTGGAACAACATCTGTTATGGAGGTATTCATCTTACAGGCAACTATGATGGGAAAATCATTTCCGCAAGTCTCAAAAGCCAAGATGCTCGTGCACAATTTGCGGTTAAAGGCGATGCTTCGCTCGTAGGAAAGAAGTTAGCAAATATCAATCTACAAGCACAAATTGACCATCTTGTGCCATCACAATTAGGAATTCATACTCCTTACGGAGCAGCTGCGTTCAGTGGTAGTGTTCAAGCATCTTTGTCTGGGCTAGGAAGCGCATTGCCTTGGGGAAACGTCAGCATCCGCCATTTCCATATGCAAAATGGTCCAAGAGGGAACTACCAGTTAGACCATTTCACAGCGCAGTTGCAAAGACATGCATCACAGCATTCTTCATTACACATTGATAGCGACTTCTTGGATGCCGACATTCAAGGTAATCTCCAACCACAATCCATCATAAATGGTGTAACAGCCCTTTTACATCGCGCATTACCAACTATTATCCCCTCTGCGGGGGCAACATCTGCTTCCCAACAATGGACCATTGATACACGACTAAAAGATACTGATTTTCTAAAGCAGATGTTGGGTGTTGACATTCAAGCAGGAGGCACACTTCGCTTACGAGGCACTCTCAATACTGGCAATGGACGTACTTGGCTCACTGCCTCTACTCCTTCTTTGACCATCTCTGGACAACATTTCGATAAGCCTAGCATCTATCTTTCGGGAGAAGGTTCCCTATATAATTGTTTAGTGCAAGCTCAGAAAGAAATCTCTGGCCACGACTATCATGTGGCCGTAAATTTCAAAACACAGGAAGGAAAGCTACTCACACAGATTGGTTGGTCCGATACAGAAAGCAAGGCTTATTCCGGAAAATTTGAAAGCGAGACTGAATTTATCAGAGGAGGCCAGAAGATTGGGTTCCACATGAACATTCACCCTACGGAGTTTGCTTTAGACCACATGCCGTGGAACATCTCAAGCGGTCAACTTTCCTACATTAATCATCAACTTGCCATCAATAGTGTAAGTATTTCAAGTCAAGACCAAGCACTCTCTGTCAGCGGCAAGGTGGGAGCTGGACGAAACGACTCCATCGTGGCTCGCTTGAAGAATGTTGACATTAATTACATTCTTGACTTAATCAACTTTGATGCAGTAGCCTTCGGAGGCAATGCCACAGGGACGGCCTCGTTTACACAAGAAGGCAACCATCCACAAGTACATGCCCACCTCAACGTACCCAATTTTACTTTCAACAATGGTCCCATGGGACGTGCGAACATCTCGGCAAATTGGAACAAAGCTGACAACCGCATCAATCTGAATGCGTCAATGCACCTTCCACGCACCGTCGACGATGGTACAGAATTACAAGGTTACGTATCTTTGGCAGAGAAAGGGCTAGATCTTCATATTAACACGCATCATACCGATTTGCGTTTCCTACGTCGCTACATCAATGGTATCTTCGACGACTTTACGGGTGATGCCACTGGCGCACTACGCCTTTACGGACCTTTTAAAAAACTTGACTTTGAAGGAAAACTTACAGCAAATGCTGAAGCCACCATTCCCGTTACGGGCGTTCGCTATAAGGTAAGTAATGGCCAAGTAGAATTAGGACCAGGCTATTTCAAATTCAACGACTTCATCATTTCTGACAAACGCGGTGGAAGCGGCATTGCCAATGGCACGCTACGCCACACACACTTGAAGAATCTTAACTACGACTTCACACTAGCTGCTACTCACCTACTTTGCTACAATCAGCAAAAACAATCAGGAATGCCATTTTATAGCACAACGACGGGGTCTGGTACTATACAACTGAAAGGAATGCCTGGCCAATTCATGGCAGACATCGCCTTAACCCCTGAAACTCCTACCACCTTTGTATACGACCTCAGTTCGCAAACGGCATTTTCTAAAGACGACCAAATGATTCATTTCCATAGCCGCCGTCCTGCGAACGATAGGAATCTGCTTCTAGCATCCAACAACAAAGAGGAAGAAGATTCCATAGATGCAGATGTGCCCACGCAAAACATGGGCACAGACATGCGCCTCAACTTCTTTATCGATACAAACCCCTCTGCACAAATCAAGATTATCACCGATGCACGTGCTGATGATGCTATCACAGCCTATGGAGTTGGACCGATCAGAGCTTCTTGGCACAATAAAGGAGGGTTTGAAATGTATGGCACCTATAAGGTAGTACGCGGCGATTACAAGTTGAGTTTACAAGACGTCATTCGCAAGGATCTTACCTTGCAAGAAGGAAGTACGATTACATTTGGTGGCAACCCGCTTGATGCCAACTTGGCTTTAAAGGCACTCTATACTGTGAATGGTGTGCCCCTAAGCGACCTCAACTATGGAGCAGGTTTCACACAGAAAACAGTTCGAGCAGACTGTATTCTCAACATTGGCGGCAAAGCTCGCGCTCCGCAAGTAGATTTTGACCTAGACCTCCACAACATTTCCTCCGACGAAAAGCAAATGGTACGTCAGCTTATCTCCACAGAAGAAGACATGAGCCGACAGGTGATTTGCTTGCTCGGCATGGGACGTTTCCTCACCACCACTCCTTCTTCGGTTTCAACAGCCGAACAGGGCAATGGCGTATCAGGCACAGCGATGCGTTCTTTCCTATCATCCACACTGACAGGTCAGCTCAACTCAGCCATTGCCTCGGCATTAGGAGGACAGTCGCGATGGACCTTCGGTACAAACTTCATACCTGGCTCTACGGGATGGGACGAGATGGAAGTAGACGGATTGCTACAAGGACGCTTATTCAATGACAGATTGCTTATCAACGGTAACTTTGGCTATCGCGATCATCCCACCTACACTTCCAACTTCGTAGGCGATTTTGATATTCGATATTTACTCACGCCTCGCGGCAACATCAGTCTGAGAGCTTATAGCGAGACAAACGACCGTTACTTTACAAAGTCATCGCTCACTACTCAAGGCGTGGGCATCAGTCTGCAAAAGGATTTCACAAACTTCCTTGACCTATTCCGCAGAAAGAAACGCACGCAAACCGCCATTCCCTCACGCTGACACATCATGCAGACTCGCAAACAAATACAATTCATTTTCAAGAGATATTCATCCTACAAATAGAGAACAATGGCAAAACGTTTACTAACATTTGCAGTAGCTTCTTTGTTCGCTGCTAGTGCAATCGCAATTCCTGCCAAGCGACGCTATATTCAGGTAAAGCAACCTGATGGAACGACTCTGACCATTACCATCCAAGGTGACGAGAATTTTCATTTCCACGCCACTACTGATGGCATACCCTTGATTAAAGATTCCAATGGCACTTACATCTATGCCACTCTTGACAGCAACGGCAAGCTCATAACCTCAACGCAATTAGCCCACAATGCCAATGAACGCTCTAACCAAGAAAATGCGTTCATCACAGCAAACGAGCCAAAAGCCTCAACCATCAAAAAGATGGGAGCGAAGCGAACCGCTGAACGCAACGCTATCCGCTTAAAGAAACTTGAGAAGCGCATACAGTCTTTGGGAAAAATTCAGAACACTATGTCCACCTATATGGCTCCCGCCACAGGTGGAGAAGGTATTGGTATTACAGGAAAGCACAAAGGAT
>ENA-ORRH01000311-ORRH01000311.1-human-gut-metagenome-genome-assembly--contig:-NODE-311-length-43096-cov-225.524_pt1 | contig 43096 bp, 37 predicted proteins | sample MGYA00242173_ERZ509130 | MGnify/ENA primary metagenome ERZ509130 (study PRJEB26280, sample SAMEA2338633) | human gut metagenome | biome: human gut; feature: human-associated habitat; material: faeces... | reverse complement strand
TTTCTCCATAAAAATATACTAATTTTCAGGCGTTTTTTTAATTCCGCCAACAGGTTTAGTGAGCATATTAGTAAGGCAACTTTGTGAGTTGGATGACCATGAGAGCGATTTGGCAGAAGATGCTTTGTACGATTTTGTGAGCAATCCTAATACATCACTTTCTGAAAAACAAGATGCATTAGCTTTGATAGAACGTAAAATCAAGCATATAGCAGAAGATATCGGTTTCTTCGAGGAAGAAGATATTTCTGTTAGGATAAGTGATAAAGATAAGTTTGCGCTATATTCGCTTCTTGTAGCTCGACGTTATTTGATGGATCAGATAATGGGTGAGCCAAGCAAGGATTACGTGGAACGTGTCTCTTACCAAAGTGATAAGTTGGCAATACTGATGGGCGAATGTTTGAAGCAAGGTACTGAGATGTGGGATGCTGTTCAGAACTCTTCATCTTTTAAGGCGAATGACTACCTGCAATATGGGGAGTATGTATTAGAATATAAGGCTGCTTCTTGTCAGGCGGTATTGGCTTTGGAAGACGATGATGCCTATGGTTCTGCTTTTCCTTTCATACATCGGCTGATTTACACTCTTGGTGAACAGATAAATCTGTTTGACAATAACTTGATGAAGAAAAAACTGATATTGGATGCTCTTGCAGATAAAGGTTGGGCTGCGGAGGATTTGCCATCTGAGGTCACTAGTTGGGATGAAAGTGTGCTCTTTACTCCAGCTTTTGAAAAGATCAAGATATGTCCAGCACTACTTGCTTTGCATTGTTCTTTGCCTTACAGTATTCCAGATATTGTGAGAATGAACAACTTTGTTAGCAGAACAGCCATTACGTGCGAGAAAAGCTTTAGTGAAGATACTTACCATGTCAATGATGATATGATGGATATGTAAGTGTTTTGTGAGTAATAACAAATAAAAGATAGAAATTATGGAAAAGAATATCAAGAAAAGAGTGTGTTGGTTGGCTGCGGTAATGAGTGCCGTGCTGGTAGTGTTATTTGGCTATTGGTTCTTCTTGAACCCTCATGGCTATTGGCAAAAGCAGAAAGAAGCTGAAAAAAATGAATACATGGAAAAGCAAATGCTTTGGCGGAAGTCGGAGAAAATGACCATGCAACAGATGTTATCAGACATGACGTTAATGGCTAAGGGGGATTCTGTCAAGGTTTGTTGGCTAACCGGTCTCTCGCTTCCTGTTTATCGTGACTTCATTCATGGTACTGCGCAACCTACAAGGAATGCTTGGGCTAAGATGAGGTATTGGTATATGTCTTCTCTCGCTAATGGCAGAGAATGGATGGAAGAAAGAAGCGAGAAGAGAATTCTCAAAAGTTTAATCTTCGTAGAATCAAGTCGATTTCAGGTGCAGAAGGATTCCTTGAAGGATTATCGTAAAGAGAAACTTACTTTCACAGAGGTAAGGTATAACAAACTATATTCTGTACTAGGTAAAACTGTGGATAAGGAGTTTGAGGATTGGAGAAAGGAATATAAGTAAGAAAGATAAGAGAAAACAGGGCTTGGTATGCTTTGCTCTAGGTTTCTTGATTTTGAGAGTTTTGGCACTCGATGTAGTGCCAAAACTTATAGAAGTAAATCCTATGTGTTTGGAATGTTTTGTTAGGATGCTAATTAATCTTAAGTAGGATATTTAAAAGGTTTAAATTCTTGCAGTATTATAGAAAAAGAATTATCTTTGCAAATAATAAGAGATTAGTCTCATTGTTGTAAAAAGTATAAAAAAAATACGGGTAGAAATATGATAGAAAAAAAAGATTCTTTTTTAAAAGAAGCGGGCGTTAAGTTCCTGCCTTTTGTTGGTGATAATTATGAGAATGGCATTTCTTTTGATGAGGAAGGCAGGTTGATTTTAGGAACAGCAGAAAAGCCTGGGAAGAAAGTTCTGATTATTAATCAATGTCACTATTGTGACGAAGATCTTACTGATGAGGAAATGTCTTCTTTCACAAGAGATGTCTTTGAAAGACGTTTTGCTTCTTATACGAACGCAAATAGTAATAAAGGGAATATGGTATTTTCAGAGAAAGTTTTTTTCCTAACATTAGAGCGTATAATGACAGGTCAAGTTAATGAGCATTCTAATTCTTTTTGGGAATATATAATGTTTTATACTTATGTCCAAGATATCGTTAGGCAACCAACTGAAATAGCAAAAGATACAGATTACTCTGCACCTTTTTTTAGACTATTGGATTTGTATAAGCCTGATTATGTAATAGTTTTAGGGTATCATTTGTATGAAATATTGCCTATCGAAAATGGTTATCAAGGTAACCAATTGGATTTTGATGGCTCTGAAACATGGATATATGATTTGGATGGGTGTAAAATACAAGTATTTCCGATAAATAATCTTTCAAGAATTTATGCTTGTGATTCTTGGCATTGGAGTATTGTTGAATTATTTAAGAGAGTTGAGTAATATGGGAATAAATGATTTTGAGAGAGAATTTTTCTCTGATAAAAATATAAATAATGTGCATTGTGAACATATTATTTATGGATATTATTGTGTGTTAAATTGTATAAATAATAAAGCTAAATGGGATTATACTATTTTGCGGAATTATTTGTGCCATTATTATAGTTGGGCTAGTAATCCTAGTAATAAAGGTTGTAATTTTTGGGTTAATCCAAATTTAGATTCTTCTTTGTTAATTTCAGAATTATATGATGAAAATAATAACCCTATTTTATTTTATCGTAAAAAAAAAGATGTTTATATAGGAACGACGAAGGATATTCAAAATTATGTAGTTCTTGATGAGGATATTCTTGATCTGATACAGCAAAAAGTTACGGCAGGAGAAGCAAAAAATGATATAAATGATATAAATGAGGTGAAATTACCAGAAAATAATTTAGAGAAAGAAAATGTTAAGCAAAAGATAATACATCGCAAAGAAGCATTAGAAAAAATACTAGGAATTGTTGAAGCTAGTGAAAAAGATAAAAGCGATCTCATAAAGCTGTTTGAGAATCATCACGAGAAAGGTTCTGAAAAAAGATGGAATGACGAATATAGACTTTCTGGGTGGGCACATATATTAATAGATGGCATTGATAATTATCCAAAGAATATATTAAGTTTCTTATTTTCAAAAAAAGAAATGAGTGAAGATGGAACTTATAAGAGGCAGTTTAAACTTTTAGAAAAAATTAGCGATGGATCTATACCTTCATATTCTGGCATTAATGCTATTTATATATTAACAAAAACAGCAATAGAAGATGCTGTTAAAAAATATCCGAGTCCTTCTAAGTTGCCGTTTTTTTGGTATGTAAAAGGAGATCAATGTCAATATCAATATTTATTGCCTCTTTCTTTTATGGGAGGTTGTTTGCCTGATTGTTTTGCTGTAATTGGTAAAGTTGGCGAAATATGGCAACCTATTACTTTATTAAATGTGGCAGAAGCTTATATGGATATGTTGATATTTAAGGAATTAAATGGTACGCATTTGAAGAACTTATTTAATCTATAGTAGAATGTTGCATTTTTGTTCGTTTTCCGAACCTCTACCATCATTTCTTGTAATGGTTTTCATGTTTCTACCCTGGCGACCAATCGTTGCTATAGTGGCAGCAGTATTGTTTGTCAACATCAATGGTACGGAATTGTATGGATGGCAAGCTGGTTTGGCGCATGGATTGTTCTTCCTGCCTAATCTGGTGAGGCATCTCTTTGACGGTGATGTCCTTTTCAAGGCTACCAATTGTACTACTGGTTATCTTGTTGCCTGGTGGATAGCTACAGTTGGCTCGTGTATCGGTTGGCTCGTTGATGCTTGCTTTTCTTTTATGAAAGCATATTCATTTTTTGGGAGGCGATAAGGCAGGAGATGATTGATATCTTAAAGGATATGACGAAGAGTTATGAAACCGGCGAATGCCTAAATGGGGAGGAATAAAAGAATCCTCAGATTGGGAACACACTGTGTGCCCAATCTGAGAAATTCCTGTTATTTATATTCCTTCTGTCAGGAATTTGCGAAGATGCAGGTGCGTGATTCCGTCATTATCATTTTTGGTGAGCAGAGGGGTCATGGAGATAACGTACTTCGGGTAGTTGTCCTTGATGGCACGGAGATTGCCAAACTCACGCTCTCTGGTTGCATCGTCGGCTATGATGTAGGAAGCTTGTACGTAGATGCGTTCGCCGCCTGGTCTGGTGCATACAAAGTCGATTTCTCCAGCTTGCAGTTGTCCTACATAAACTTGATAGCCCAAGCGTATGAGGTTCTGATAGATGATATTCTCTATCACTTTCTCAATGTCTCCTTCACGTGTTCCCCCGGCAATGGCATTTCTAATGCCGTTGTCTTCAAAATAAAACTTATCGTTGGTTTCAAAGATACGTTTGCCGTGGATGTCATAGCGGTTCACCTTGTGTAGGATATAGGCTTCACAAAGGAAGGAAATGTAATTGGTGATAGCTGCCGAAGCAATGGATTCTCCTTGAGATTTCATATATTTGGAGATACTGTTGGCTGAGATGAGTTTACCTGTATTATCAGCAAGGAAACGCACCAGGTTCTCTAAGAATGGCACGTTTCTTATTTGGTTGCGCATGATGACATCCTTAAGCAAAACAGTATGGTAAATATCCATCTGGTATTCACGTGCATCATCCTCTTCAAGACCTATCTTTGCCAGACCAGGCAGGCCACCATACTGAATGTACAGAGCAAGTGCTTCGTCATTATCTGATAGTTGATGAAATTCCAGAAACTCGTTATAGCTCAGCGATTGGATATAGATTTCCTTATATCTGCCACCGATGAGTGTGCTCAGTTCATTGCTCAGCATGCGGGCATTGCTACCTGTGATGATAATGTCGGTGTTGGGTTCTGTGCGATAACTTCGAATGGATCGTTCAAATTCCTTGATGTCTTGTATCTCATCGATAAGGATATAGTTATGTTTATCGGACTGAAAGTGCTCTCCGATATAGTCGTTGAGATCCTGATAGGTCTGAATGTTGTCAAACTCTCTTTTCTCCTTATCTATAAAGATGATATTGTTGCAGTCATCTGCCTTCTTGCGGTCACGAATCATTTTCATCATGCAGCTTTTACCTACACGACGTTGACCTACTAATACGATGATAGTCTCCTTACCAAGATACCTTTCTATCTTGTCGATATATGATTGACGAATAATAGTTGCCATATTTTTATCACTTATAAATGAAACTTTTTGCAAATATACGAAAAGTTTCACTTATAAGTGATAAAACTTATCTATTTTTAGTTTTTATAACTTATAGATGGTATCGTTTCAATGATATTAAATGCTCGTTGTAACAATTAATCTTCCTTCAGATACCAGTCTTTGATGTATCCGGAATAATGCTTGGCAAACTCCTCGGCTTGGCCGGGAGCGCAGACCTTTACTTTCCTGGCTGGAATACCCGCCCAAATCTCATGTGCAGGAACCTTGGTGCCATGGGTAACTACAGCACCTGCTGCAATAATAGCCCCTTCTCCAATGTCAGCCTTGTCAAGCACAGTGGCATTCATTCCGATGAGTGCACCTTTTCTGACTGTGGCTCCGTGGACGATGGCCCCATGTCCCACAGATACATCATCCTCCAGGATGCAAGGCATCGTACCGGTTTGATGGATGCAGGCGCAATCCTGTACATTCACTCTGTTTCCACATCTGATGGCATCCACGTCAGAGCGCAATACCGCACTATACCAGATGCTGCAGTCATCACCAAGAATGCAGTCACCGGTCAGTACGGCATTCTCAGCGATAAAACAATTCTTTCCCCATTGAGGAGTCTTTCCCTCTACTGTCTTTATAATAGCCATATTGAATATATATTTAAATTTGGGTGCAAAGGTAACAAAAATATTGAAATCACCTTATACTATTTCAGATACTTCTTCAGCCACAAATCGAAGAACTTGTCATATACCACGTAGGCATCATCCTGCTGGGTGATGAAATCCTTCTCCAGCAATCCCTTCAGGGCGGAATTTACAGAGCTTGGCGACGGGAGATGATATTTCTTTGCGAAGGCTCCGCTCTTTACGCTTCTAGCTTCGCCCTCTGCAGAGATGGCGATGAAGACATTGCGCTGCTTTTCCGGCATCTGGCGCAGAAGGGTCTCGTAGGTGTCTGATGCCATGTTGAGATTGTAGTTGATGGCGTCATCTACCATATCCAGAGTGCAGGTACCCTGTTCGGGAGTCTTGAGGAAGAGAACATTCATTACTCGCTGGATGTATGAAGTGACACCACCGAAACGGGCGAAGAGTTCTCCGATAATGGCAGTATCTAGATGCTTGTTGCGCTCCTCGAACTTGGCTGTGGCAAACTCCTTGTATTTCTCCACATCCAGAGGCTTCAGGTTCATCAGCGTTACGCTCTGATAGAATGGGCGGGCAGGAGATGTGAACATTTCTGCCATCAGATGGCGGTGAGAACCCGAGAAGATGAAGTGGGCATTGGTGCAACGCTGAATGTAGGTACGGAGTAAAGCTTCTATGCGGTTGTCGGCATAGTTGGTGATTTGCTGAAACTCGTCGATGGCAACAAGACATGGCTTGTCGGCTTGGTTGAGATAAGAGAATATCTCATCAAGCGTAATTTCGGGATTTACTATGTTGCCGATGCCTATTCCCCAAACAGGAGCCCCGTTGATATCGAAAGAGATTTCTGAACGGAGAGAAGAGAGTGCCATCAGGAATTTCTCCCAAGCGCTTCTGCCTTTAGGGCGAAGTTCATCAATAATGGCTTTGCCGAACATATTGACCAGATCGCTGACGGAATTGGTTGAATAGATGTCTATGATAAAAGTATAATAATCTTTTTGGATGACTGGCTGGGCAAAGCAATGGTGAATCAGCTCTGTCTTTCCGATGCGTCGAGGGGAAATCAGAGCCATGTTATTCTCATTGGTCAGCATCTCTGTGATGTGCTGGGTTTCTTCCACACGGTCGCAGAAGTATTCCGGACCGGCGTAACCATTTGTGACAAAAGGATTCTTCATTACCATATTTATACCTTATTTTATATTCAACGGCTGCAAAGATAATGCAAACGAGCGCAATGTAAGCTTGCTTACAAATTGCCGAGTGCAGCTTATCTAATGCAAAGATACAACTTTTATTCCGATTATCATAAAGTGATTATCATAAAATGATAATGAAATAAGGAATTTTATCATTTGATGATTATCATAAATTGATAATTATGACATGGAGACTTCTCTAATGTCAATAGAAAAAGGGTTGTAATCCTCGAAAGATGGATTGCAACCCTTTATACCTTATTATATATAAGAGTTAAGATAACTCTATCATATATTCATTTGTGGAAGCTGATTACAGCTGAGCCAACTCTACAACCTTATCTACTGCAGCGCTCAAGCCGTCCTTGTTCTTACCGCCAGCCTGAGCATAGTGAGGCTGACCGCCACCGCCGCCCTGAATCAACTTGGCAGCTTCGCGAATCATCTTACCAGCGTTCAAACCGTGATCCTTTACCATATCATCGCTGAACATTACGCTGAGCATAGGCTTGTCGTTATAAACAGAACCTACCACGCAAATCATGTTCTCAGGCAAAGCCTCGCGAACCTTGAATACCAAATCCTTGGCAGCTGCTGGCTCCATTGGCAATACGGCTGTAACAACCTTCACACCATTGATTTCTTTTGCATTCTCTACAAGCTTATCCTTGGCACGCTCTACAGCCTGAGCCTGGAACTTCTCAACATCCTTCTTCAAGGCATCGTGCTCGTCGATGTACTTTCTGATGACACCTTCGAGATCCTTGGCGTTGTTGAACAAGCCCTTCAAGGCTACGATGGTATCCTGCAAACCGTAGATAGCCTCCTCGCAAGCCTTGCCAGTCAAAGCCTCGATACGGCGGATGCCGGCTGCTACGCTGCTCTCAGAGATAATCTTGAAGAAACCAATCTTACCGGTGCTCTTGGCGTGAATACCACCACAGAACTCGGCAGATGGACCGAAGCGAACTACACGAACCTTGTCGCCATACTTCTCACCGAAGAGGGCGATAGCGCCAAGTTCCTTAGCCTCCTCAATAGGAGTATCACGGTGCTCATCCAATGGATAGTCGGCACGGATCATCTCGTTTACCATGTGCTCTACTTTGCGGAGCTCCTCATCAGTTACCTTCTGGAAGTGAGAGAAGTCGAAACGCAATGTATCCTTATCTACATAAGAACCCTTCTGCTCTACGTGGTCGCCCAAAACCTGCTTCAGGCAGTAGTCGAGCAAGTGGGTTGCAGTATGGTTGGCTGCACTTCCCTCGCGGCTCTCGATATCTACGCAAGCCATGAAATCAGCGTTTACATCCTTTGGCAACTCCTTTACGATATGGATGCTCTGGTTGTTCTCGCGCTTGGTGTCAATAACCTGGATGGTCTCATCCTCGCTTACGAGTACACCCTTGTCGCCAACCTGTCCACCCATCTCACCATAGAATGGAGTGTTGTCGAGTACCAACTCATAGAAAGAGTTCTTCTTCTGAATCACCTTGCGGTAGCGCAGGATGTGGCATTCATATTCTGTATAGTCGTAACCCACGAAGTTCTGGTCGCCTTCCTTCAAAACCTCCCAGTCGCCGTTCTCTACAGCAGCAGCATTGCGGGCACGTTCCTTCTGCTTCTTCATCTCCTCGTCGAAGCCTGCAGCATCTACGGTGTAACCATTCTCACGGCAGATAAGCTCTGTCAGGTCGAGAGGGAAACCATAGGTATCGAAGAGGCGGAATGCGCTCACGCCATCGAGCTGAGTCTCGCCATGAGCCTTGAGCTCGTCCATATCGCCATTGAGGAGGTTGATACCCTTCTCCAAGGTGCGGAGGAATGAATCCTCTTCCTCTTTCATCACGCGGGTGATGAGCTCCTGCTGAGCTGGCAACTCTGGGAAGGCTGCACCCATCTGTTCTACCAATACATTGACGAGCTTGTACATGAATGCCTGCTTCTGGCCGAGGAATGTGTAAGCGTAACGTACGGCACGGCGCAAGATGCGGCGGATTACGTAACCTGCCTTGGCGTTGCTTGGCAACTGACCATCGGCGATAGAGAAGGCTACGGCACGGAGGTGGTCGGCGCAGACACGCATAGCGATATCAATCTTCTCCTGCTCATCCTTGCCCTCGCCATTCTCACCTGTAGGAGTAGTGAAGCCATACTTCTTGCCAGAGATAGCCTCGATTTCCTTGATGATTGGCTGGAAGATATCTGTATCATAGTTAGAGTGCTTGTCCTGCAACATGCGAACCAAGCGCTCGAAGCCCATACCTGTATCGATAACGTGCATTGGGAGTGGTTCGAGAGAACCATCAGCCTTGCGGTTGTACTGCATGAACACGATGTTCCAGATTTCGATGACCTGAGGGTTATCCTTGTTTACCAACTCACGGCCTGGCATCTGAGCCTTCTCCTCTGGAGTACGAGAATCCACGTGAATCTCTGAGCAAGGACCGCAAGGACCTGTTTCGCCCATCTCCCAGAAGTTGTCGTGCTTGTTACCGTTGATGATGTGGTCGGCTGGCACGTGCTTAGCCCAGTAACCTGCAGCCTCGTTGTCGCGTTCCAGACCTTCCTCCTTGCTACCCTCGAATACGGTAACGTAGAGATCGGCAGGGTTGAGCTTCAAAACTTCAGTAAGATACTCCCATGCCATGTCGATGGCGCCCTCCTTAAAGTAGTCGCCGAAGCTCCAGTTACCGAGCATCTCGAACATGGTGTGGTGGTAAGTATCGTGACCTACCTCTTCGAGGTCGTTGTGCTTACCGCTTACACGGAGACATTTCTGAGTATCAACACGACGAACATCCTTGCCTGGGTCTTTTGTACCGAGGATGATGTCTTTCCACTGGTTCATACCAGCGTTTGTAAACATCAGCGTTGGGTCATCCTTGATAACCATAGGTGCTGATGGAACAATCTTGTGGCCTTTACCTTCGAAGAATTTCTTGAAGGATTCGCGCACTTCATTAGCTGTCATCATATCTTTTTTATATTTATCTTTAATTTCTTTTTCCTGTTTTGGAGAGGGGATTGAGAGTCCTCTCAGAAAATATTTTTGCCCTTTAGGGCATTTTCTTCCGAAAATCTTTGCAAAGATAAGAAGAATTGTTTAATTTTGCAACTAAATTAATTATTTTTGAAATTAAAGACGGAAAAAATGGCAATAATTCCAGATAAAACAACGAAATTGTACTATTCTATCAAGGAAGTAGGTGAAATGTTTGGTCTAAACGACTCTACGTTGAGATATTGGGAAAAGGAGTTTCCTTTTCTCAAACCGAAGGTTGCTGGCAACAAAGTGCGCCAGTATACCGATAAGGATATTGAGCAGGTAAGGCTCATCTACAACCTTATCAAGGTGAAGGGATTGAAGATTGCGGCTGCCCGTAAGTATCTGAACCAAAACAGAACGGGTGCCGAGAAATCTTCTGAAGTTCTCGACACCCTTATTTCTGTAAGAGACCAGCTCAAGGAACTCAAAAAGCAGCTCGATGGACTGGTTTAGTAACTTTGGACTTTATGATTAGCTAGGGTTACCACGCTTCTTCGCCGAAGACATTCTCGATGGTAACTTTAGCAGCTTCTTTCTTGGTGAGCTGACGGCTCCAGGCTACGCGTGCCTTGGTTGCAGCACCTGCACCGTGGTTGTTATATTCGCTGTAGCGGGCTGTCTGTTCGTTGCTCTGCTTGCCCCAGTTGTGCCATCCTTCTGGACGGATGTGGCTGCCCATTTCGCAATTCATGAAGAGGGTAGCTGCATATGGGCGCCATGGACGGCCCAGATAAACCTTGTCTACACCTGGCTCGGCGGTAAGCTTGCACTTGTTGAATACATAGCCATATTCCTGACCGGCAGGACTGGATGCGGCTGTGATGTAGCTGTTGGCTTTGCTGCGAATCTCACAATTCTCAAACCATGCTCTTCCCGGACCAAAGATGAAATCGGTGGTTCCTTCGATGTAGCAATCATAGAAGGCTGAACGGTTGTTGGCTATACCTGTATAAACGGTATCCTGATTGCCCAGCAGACGGCAGTTCTGAACCAGGATATGATCGCCTTCAAGATGTAGGGAGACTGCTTGTCCCAGTTTGGCAGCATTGTTCTCAATGGTGATGTTCTTCAGGGTGATGTAACTGCCCTGTACCTTCAGGGTATAAGTGCGGAATGTGCCCATCGGTTTACCCTTTACAGCTGCTTCTGAATCGAGTCCACCTACAGGCATCTTGATGTTGGCATGATCGTCCCATGTGATGATAGTGTTATCACGGTCTTCACCACAGATGGTGATGTTGGTGAGCCATGAAGGAAGGATGAGTTTCTCCTTGTACACGCCTTTCTTTACGTAGATTACCTTGCTGTAATCCATGAAAGCACGACATACTTCGATGGCTTCGTCGATGGTGCGGAATTCGCCGGTACCATCACGGGATACTACAATCGTGTCGGGGTTGTCATACTTGTTGGCTGCTGCCAGAGGCAACAGGGTCAACATCATTAAAAATGATAAGAATAATTTTTTCATATTGTTTTTAAGTTTGTTGTTTTGAATCTGTTTTTATAAGATGTTGAAATCTGTATGATTTCATAGAGAATCGCCAGATTTTAAATCCGGCGATTCTCTATTATTTATCTTTTCTTTATTATCATAAACTCCTAAGTTACAGGATTCTCTGTACTTCCTGCAGATCATCAATATTTCGGAGTTGGTTCATAATGGTCTTAACTTCTTCGCGGTCGTGAACACGGAGTTCGATGGTACCGTCGAAGATGCCGTTGTCGCTACTGATAGTTAACTTATGGATATTGATGCCTAACTGGTCGCTAATCACCTTACTTACATCCAACAGCATGCCCTTACGGTCGATACCCTTGATTTCGATGGTAGCATCGAAGAGTATCTGCTTGTGCATATCCCATTTGGCATCTACGATGCGGTTGCCGAAACTGGACTTCAGTTTGGCTGCTATGCTGCAAGAGCGCTTATGGATTTCGATGCGGTTCTTGTTGTCGATAAAGCCCATAACGTCATCACCAGGAATCGCATGGCAGCAGCTAGGGAAGATAAACTGGTTGATATTCTCCTCGGTCAGGATGAGTGGCTTCTTCTTGTTGAAGTCTTTGCCCACCACGAAAAGATCCTGAGGCTTCACGATGCCTTTTTCTTGAGCCTTCTCCTTGCTCTTGCCCAGGAATGGGATATAATTGCGCCAGCTGCTGGCCTGCTGTTTCTTAGGCTTGCCCTGCAACTCATCGAAATCTTTATCGCCTAGGATAATCTGATGGTCTCCCAATGACTGGAAGAGGGTTTCAGGCTTCTGGATATTATGAAAATCGCATAGGCGGTCTACCACCGACGCACTCATCTCGATGCTGTTCTTCTTGAGCCATTCGGTGAGTATGTTTTCTCCCTTCTTCTGAACCTCTCGTGAATCGCGGCGCAGGATGGCAAGAATCTTGCTCTTTGCCTTGGCTGAACTGACGAAGTTGACCCATTCTTCCTGTACATGCTGGCTCTTGGAAGTAAGAATCTCAACCTGGTCGCCACTTTGCAGCTTATGGCTCAGCGGAACCAGCTTATGGTTTACCTTGGCTCCGATACAGTGGCTGCCCAGGAAGGTATGAATCTGGAAGGCGAAGTCGAGGGCAGTACAGCCTGCCGGCATCGTCTTGATTTCTCCCTTTGGTGTGAAGACGAAGATTTCTGAAGCATAGAGGTTCAGCTTGATGGCATCAAGGAAGTCCATGGCATCCGGCTGCGGATCGTCCAGAATCTCCTTGATGGTGCTGAGCCAGTCGTTCAGTTCGTTCTCATCTTCTGTATATTCACCTTCGTTTCCTTCTTTGTATTTCCAGTGGGCAGCAAACCCCTTTTCTGCTACCTCGTCCATACGGTCTGAACGAATCTGCACTTCTATCCATCTTCCCTGCTTACTCATCAGGGTAACGTGGAGTGCCTGATAACCGTTTGCTTTCGGATGGTTCAACCAGTCGCGCAGACGGTCTGGATGGCTCTTGTAGATTTTGCTGATGGCTACGTAGATATTGAAGCATTCGTTTACTTCGTTTGCTCTCACCTTTGGCGTAAAGATAATGCGCACAGCAAGAATGTCGTAAATCTCATCGAAGGTAACGTGCTTGTTCTGCATCTTGTTCCAAATAGAATAAGGGCTCTTCACACGTGCTTTGATTTTGTATTCTACGCCTAACTTGTCGAGTTCTTCGCGGATAGGGGCAGTAAAACTCTCAAAAAGGGTATCGCGCTGCGATTCGGTATCGGCAAGCTTATGCTCAATATTGGCATACTCCTGTGGATGGTCGTAGCGGAAGCTGAGGTCTTCGAGTTCGGTCTTGATTTTGTTCAAGCCCAATCGGTTGGCGAGAGGTGCATAAATATACAAGGTTTCGCCCGCAATCTTGTATTGTTTGTTGGCCGGTTGCGATTCCAGCGTGCGCATGTTGTGCAGGCGGTCGCAAATCTTGATAAGGATAACACGGATGTCATCGCTCATAGTGAGCAACAGTTTTTTGAAGTTTTCTGCCTGTGCTGATGCCTTATCGCCGAAGATTCCACCACTGATCTTGGTGAGTCCATCAACGATTTGTGCCACCTTGGCTCCAAAGATGTTTGAGATATCTTCTACTGTGTAGTCGGTATCTTCTACCACATCATGAAGCAGTGCGGCACAGATGCTCGTTGAGCCGAGCCCCATCTCCTCGCAGGCTATCTGAGCCACGGCGATAGGGTGCATGATATATGGTTCGCCCGAGAGGCGGCGCACACCTTTGTGCGCCTGTCGGGCGAAGTTGAATGCCTTGGTCACTATATCTACCTTCTTGCGGTGTCGCGAACTCAGGTAGGTGTCAAGCAGGTGTTGAAAGGCATCGCCAATCAACTGGTTATCAGCCTGCTCTCTTTCGAGGTCTTTCAAGTTCTGGTCATCCATAGTGGGTCCCTCCAATAAATAATGTTCTTAATTAGACTGAAAAAACTACAGCGGACGTAGTTCTTTTATTTCACTTTGATTTTCTTTCCGGCACGGATACTGTTACCCTTGATGCCGTTCAGTTTGCGCAGTTTCTTAACGGTTGTTCCGTTGCGTGCTGCTATTTCAGAAAGGGTATCACCATTCTTGATGGTTACACTCTTGCTGCCTTGTTTTCTGTTTCTATCTCGCTTGCTGCTCTTCTTGCTGCTCTTCTTGCTGCGTGAAGAAGCGCTGTGGCGACTGTAGCTGCTTCGTGGGCGGCTATAGGTTGGCTGTGCATCATTGACATCTACGGTAGCGCGCTTCAGGAAGAGTTCATCGGCTCTGTAAGCACAGATGCTGTCCTGCTGGTCGATGAAACTACCGATGAGGGTAGATGGAAGACGCAATACCATCGGATGGTTCAATCCGTTGATGATATCATGACGATACTGTGGATTCAGATTGCGCAGGTGCTCAATGTTGATGTTCAGCACTTTGGAAATCTGCTCCAGGTGAATATCTTTTGATACTACGATAGTGTCTGTCTTTACTGGCAGTTCGCTTACCATAGGGCAGATGTTATGATCGCAGTAGTAGTTCATGATGTAGTTGGCAGCGATGAAAGCTGGTACATATCCACGTGTTTCCTTTGGCAGATATGGATAGATGTTCCAGTAGTCGGCGTTGCCTTTTGCACGATGGATGGCCTTGTTGACATTGGTTGGACCGCAGTTGTAAGCTGCAATCACGAGGCTCCAATCGTCGAATATTTTGTACAGGTCGCTCAGATAGTGAGCGGCTGCATAGGATGCTTTTACCGGGTCGCGGCGCTCATCGATGAGTGAGTTTACCTCCAGACCATATCGTTTGCCGGTAGGCAGCATAAACTGCCATAAACCTGTGGCACCAACGCGTGATACAGCTTTAGGGTTGAGTGCCGATTCGATAACTGGCAGATATTTCAGTTCCAGTGGCAGGTTGTAAGCCTCTAATGCCTCTTCGAAGATAGGCATGTAGAAGTTACTTGCTCCCAACATAAAACTTACCGAACGGCGTAGTTTACCGCTGTAACGGTCTATGAATTTCTGTACTACCTCATTGTATGGCATTTCGATGATGGTAGGCATTCTCTTCAGACGGTCGATATACACTTCCTTCTCGAAGACAGGGTTTACATCGCGGTATTTGCAGGTTGTATCTGCCATCATGTAAGTCTGTGCATTGTAAAGGTGGAGCAGGCTGTCGAGGTTATCTTCCATTCCCTCAGGTACTTCGATTTCCTCCTGCTTTCCGTCTTTGTCGGTAACGGTGATGATATCATCGTTATCTGTTTCTTCTGTAACGTCGGTTTGGGCATGAATGCCTTGTAAGCTGAACAGCATCGCTGCTGCCATGACTAGTATTTTCTTCATATTGATGTTTTATCTCGTCTATGTTTCTAATTTCTATTTTGCGTTATAATATATATAGGTGTATTCTAACTCCTCACGCATTAAAATGTGAGTGAGCAACTTACGCCGAGGCTTCCAGACCGCAGCGGATTGGCAGTCTTGTTGCCGTTATTCAGCATGGTAGGCTCTATTCTGAGCGAGAGATCATCGGAGATGTCAAATTCCGAGAGCGATGCATCTACGTAGGCATCAATCACTGAGAAGGCATAGATGCCTATCATGACGAAGGTTCCCAAGTCTCTCCAACGGCGATATTTATCTTTTCGCTTGCGGAAGATTTCCTTATAGCGTTCTATGTTCGATTCGTTGATCTGGGCACCCAAGTGCAGAAATTGATTGTAGCTCTGGGTGTTTGGGTCATCGTCCATAATATCCATGTAGGCTTGCGAATAGTCGTGATACATCTGGTTGTTCCAGGTGATGGCGTATGTACAGCCTACGAAACCGCCATAGATGAAAGGCAGTTTCCAATATTTGCGATTGTATATCTGTCCGGCACCAGGTAATACAAGTGCCAACCACATGGCACGCTTGGTATCAGGTCGCCAGGTTGCCCAGTTGCGCTTTTTGCGTACAGGCTTTGCTGGTTGGGTGAGGCTTGCCAGTTTGCTGCTGTCTTGTGCGGTAAGCATCGAGTCGATGGCTATTTTTGCCGAGTCGGCTGATGCAATGGTTGGCACATCGGTCACTTGTTTTTTTTGTTTCGACTTCTGTGCCTGTGCGCCCATCGGTGCCAGAAGCAGCAGGGTTGCCAAACAGATTTGTGATATACTGAGTTTCACTTTTATTCTTGCTTTAACTGATCGAAAACATTCATGATGTGCTCCAGCTCCTCTTCGTTGGCGAATGGAATGCTGATTTTTCCCTTGCCCTTAGCAGAGCAGGTGAACTGCACTTTGGTATTGAGAAACTGTGACAGGCGGTTTTTGAGTTGTGTAAATTCCTCAGGCATCTGAGCCTTAGCCGTGATGGTTTTCTTACCGCTCTCGATGTCTTCTCCGCTCTTGAGTCGCTGTACCATCTCTTCAACCTTTCTTACTGAGTAGCCGTTCTTCTGTATCTCCTTGAACAACTTGATTTGCAGCGAAGGTGAGTCGAGGGCCAGTAGGGCACGGCAATGACCCATGTCGATTTCTTTCTTCTGTAGTGCCATCTGCACCTGGGCAGGAAGTTTGAGCAGTCGCAGATAGTTGGCGATAGCTGCACGGCTCTTGCCCACACGTTCTGAAATTTTCTCCTGTGTCATACCCTCGTTTTCCAGAAGGTGTTCGTAGGCGAGTGCTATTTCTATGGCGTTGAGGTCTTGGCGCTGGATATTCTCTACGAGCGCCATTTCCATTACGTTCTCATCGCTGATGGTGCGGATGTATGCAGGGATAGCTGTCAGCCCCGCAAGTTGTGAAGCGCGCCAGCGGCGTTCACCGGCGATAATCTGGAATCTGTTTTCTGAAACCTGTCTTAAGGTGATAGGCTGGATGATGCCTATGGCCTTGATGCTTTCGGCGAGCTCATGTAGGGCTTCGTCGTCAAACTCCCGGCGTGGCTGATTGGGATTCGCCTCAATCTGGTCGAGAGGAATTTCATTGATGGTACTGCTGCCCTGGGTGCGCACTCCCTCGGTAGAAATGAGGGCATCGAGTCCGCGTCCTAAAGCGTTGCTCTTTGTACCGTTGTTGTATTTCTTGTGTACTGCCATTTTTTTACTTTTAATTTTGAACATTGAACTTTCTGAAAGGGTTCAATTTCCAAATCTTAACTATTCTTGTTGATAATCTCCTTTGCCAAGGCCAGATGGTTCTTGGCTCCATTGCTTTCTGCATCGTAAAGGATAACTGGGAGACCATGGCTCGGACTCTCGCTCAGCTTCACGTTGCGCTGGATTACGGTCTTGAACACCAATTCCTGGAAGTGGCGTTTCACCTCGTCGTATATCTGGTTGGCAAGGCGTAGACGACTATCATACATGGTGAGCAGGAAACCTTCTATCTCGAGTTTCGGATTCAGCTTGCTCTTGATGATCTTGATGGTGTTGAGTAATTTGCTGATACCTTCAAGAGCGAAATATTCACATTGAACTGGGATGATGACACTGTCGGCTGCCGTCAACGAATTGACGGTGATGAGACCGAGCGAAGGCGAACAGTCTATCAGGATGTAGTCGTATTCGTCACGGATAGGCTGCAGCAATGTCTTAATCACCTTTTCGCGATTTTTGAGATTCAGCATCTCTATCTCGGCACCTACCAGGTCGATATGACTAGGTATGATGTCGAGTCCATCAATGTCGGTGGTGTAGATGGCATCGCGCACGTCTGCATGGTCGATGATGCATTCGTAGAGCGAGCAGTCTACCTCGCTGATGTCCACGCCCAATCCACTGGAAGCGTTTGCCTGTGGGTCGGCGTCCACTACGAGTACAGTTTTCTCTAGCGTGGCAAGCGATGCTGCCAAGTTAATGGTGGTAGTAGTCTTTCCTACACCGCCTTTTTGGTTAGCTAATGCGATGATTTTTCCCATTTTCTTAGTAAATTTTCGGCAAAGATACAAAAATATTGTGAGAAAGTCGCTATCTTTAAAGGTTTTTTCGTACTTTTGCACCAAAAAGAAAGATATTTTTATGGAAAATAAGAAACCGTTAGTATTAATTTCGAATGATGATGGCTATCATGCCAATGGAATCAAGACCCTGGTGAACTTTCTGAAAGACTGGTGCGACCTGCTGGTTGTAGCACCGGAAAGTGCCCGTTCGGGATTCGCCTGTGCCTTCTCGGCTACTACTCCCTTGCGCCTGAAGCGTCGCCACAATATGGGGAATGATGTGGAGGTTTGGTCATGTAGCGGCACACCGGTTGACTGTGTGAAACTGGCGTTGGATCAGTTTCTTGCTGATCGCAAGCCTGATCTGATTATCGGCGGTATCAATCATGGTGACAATTCGAGCGTGAATAATCATTATTCGGGAACTATGGGCGTAGCTAAGGAGGGCTGTATGCAGCATATTCCAAGCATAGCCTTCAGCAGTTGCAATTATGATGAAAATGCAGATCTCACTCCTTTGCGCGATGGGGTACTGAAGGTTGTTAAGATGGTGCTGGAGAAGGGATTGCCAGAATATACCTGTCTGAATGTCAATTTCCCGGCTTTGCCTCCGTTCAAGGGTTTCAAGGGTTGCCGGATGACTCATGGCTCCTGGATCAATGAGGTGGATCATCGCACTCATCCGCATGGATATGATTATTATTGGATGGTGGGTGAATACCGTAATGACGAACCGGAGGCAACGGATACCGACCAGTGGGCTGTGAATCATGGTTACATCGCTATTACCCCAACTAAGATTGATGTAACGGATTATGATTGGTTAAATAATTTTGAATTATGAAGTATTACCTGATAGTAGGCGAGGCTAGTGGAGATTTGCATGCCAGCAGATTGATGCGCTCGTTGAAAAAAATAGACGAGTTTGCTGAATTCCGTTTCTTCGGCGGTGATTTGATGGCTGCTGAAGGTGGCACTCGCGTCAAGCATTTTAAGGAGTTGGCTTATATGGGTTTTGTGCCTGTACTGCTACATTTGGGTACCATCTTTTCGAACCTGAAGAGATGCAAGGAAGATATTGTGAAATGGAAGCCGGATGTAGTGATACTGGTAGATTATCCGGGATTTAATCTCAAGATAGCTAAGTTCTTGAAAAAGAACACCAATATCCCTGCCTATTATTACATTTCTCCTAAGATATGGGCATGGAAGGAGTGGCGGATCCGCAGCATTAAACGTGATATCGCTGAACTCTTCTCAATCTTGCCATTCGAGGTGCCGTTCTTCGAAAAGAAACACCGTTATCCTATTCACTATGTAGGTAATCCTACGGCTCAGGAAGTAGAGGAGTTCAGGTCGGGATATCATCAGAGTTTTACGGAATTCTGTCAGGAGAATAATCTTGACACTTATCGCCCTGTTATCGCTTTGCTGGCAGGAAGCCGTCTGCAGGAAATCAAAGACAATCTGCCGGCGATGATTGAGGTGGCTGAGCGTTTTGAAGATTATCAGATGGTGCTTGCCGGTGCTCCTTCGATAGACGATGCTTACTATGAGAAGTTTATCAAAGGTACACCTGTCAAACTGGTGCGTAACAAGACTTTTCCGCTCTTGTCGCATGCTACGGCAGCTCTTGTTACCAGTGGTACTGCAACCTTAGAGACGGCTCTTTTCGATGTGCCTCAGGTGGTATGTTATGAAACGCCTGTACCTCATCTCATCCGTTTCGGTTTCAAGCATATCATCAAGGTGAAGTTTATCTCGCTGGTGAATCTTATCGCCAATAAGGAGATTGTGCCGGAGATGCTTGCCGACCGCTTTTCGGTTGATGGTATTGCCAACGAACTTTATCAGATTCTTCCGGGAGAACCTGGCAGGGATAAGATGTTGGCAGAATATCAGGAAGTTCGAACTCAGTTAGGCGATAAGGTTGCGCCGGATGAGGCTGCGGGCATCATGTTTGATCTTCTGGTTAAGCGTAGGGAAATGCTTCTCCGTATGGCTCGTGAACGTGCTGAAGCTGAAGCCAAAGCTGCAGCTGAGGCTGCAGAACGTGCGCGACAGAAGGCGATAGCTGAAGCCGAGGCTGCTAAGAAACGTGCCGAAGAGGAAGCTTTGGCGGCGCAGAAACGGGCAGAAGAAGAGGCTGAACTGGCACGAATAAGAGCAGAAAAAGCCCGACTGGCGGCTGAGGCTAAAGCACGTGAGGCTCAGCAGCGTGCAGCTCAGGCACAGTATGAGGCGCAGGAAGCCCAAAAGGGTGAACACTTTGAAGAAGAACAGGAAAAAGGTGAAATGTTTTAATAAAAAGTAATCTCTTTCAGTTCTGTGGCGGATATCAATCCGCTGCAGAACTGCTGACTAAGGCAGATTTGTAATCTGCTACCTATGTAGGAGTATTAGCTATCCTAAAAAAACAAACCCAAAAATATATATTTAATTTTAAACCCTAAAAAAAATGAAAAAACTAATGACCCTCATTTGTGCACTCTTTTGTATGGCACAAGTGTATGCAGCAAACCCTGTAAAGCAATGGGGACAGTTGCAGGTAAAAGGTGCGCAGCTTTGCGACCAGAGTGGTAACCCTGTAGTGTTGAGAGGCGTGAGTCTGGGATGGCACAACATCTGGCCTCGGTTCTACAACAAAAATGCGGTGAAATGGCTTGTGCAAGACTGGCATGCCAACATTATCAGAGCAGCCATGGGAATTCAGATAGACGACAACTATCTGGAAAATCCAGACTTTGCTCTGAAATGCATTACCCAGGTGGTAGATGCCGCCATCAAGAATGATACCTACGTGATTATCGACTGGCATGCACACAAGATGCATACAGCCGAGGCTAAGGCCTTCTTCGGAAAGATGGCGCAGAAGTATGGTAAATATCCTCATGTGCTTTACGAACTCTACAATGAACCTGTTGAGGATAAATGGGAAGACTTGAAGGTATACGCTAAAACCATCATCACGGAAATCAGAAAGTATGATCCGGATAATATCATCCTGATGGGCTGTCCGCATTGGGACCAGGATATTGATATCGTGGCAAAGAGCCCTATCGAGGGTGTGGAGAATGTGATGTATACCCTTCATTTCTATGCAGCCACCCATAAAGATTATCTGCGTGATAAACTGGAGGCTGCCGTGAAGAGCGGTTTGCCGGTCTTTGTATCAGAATGTGCTGGTATGGAGGCTTCGGGTAATGGTCCTCTGGCTCCTGATGAGTATCAGAAATGGCTCGATGTAATGGAGAAAAACAAGGTGAGTTGGGTAAACTGGTCGGTTTCGGATAAGGATGAAACCTGTTCCATGCTTTTGCCACGTGCCAAGGCTACCGGCAACTGGACAGATGATCTCATCAAGCCATGGGGCAAGATGGTGAAGCAGGCACTGAAGAAACATAACAGATAACAGCATAGTTTATCGCAAGTACTTTCGTGAACCAACGAAGCTACTTGTGTTTTTTATGGTGATATGAAAAAAAGGCAGGGGTTCTTTGAGGAATCCCTGCCTTTCTTTGTGCTTGGCCAAACTGCAGGCTTGGCCTTTATCTCATAAAAGATGTATTATCCAAACAACTGGATGGTGTATAGGTAGATTACTGCTGCTGGTATCGCCATGAGCGAAGAGTCGAAGCGGTCGAGCATGCCTCCATGTCCTGGCAGGATGTTGCCGCTATCCTTTACTCCGAGGGTACGCTTGAAGAGGCTTTCTACCAGATCGCCCCATGTGCCGAAGAATACCACAACCAGACCTAAACCTTCCCAACCGAGAATGCTGAGACGGTGGGCTTCGCCATCGTTGGCGATATAGCCGATGATGCCTGCTGCTATCAGTACGAATATGCCTCCGCCTATGCTGCCTTCCCAACTTTTGGCTGGACTGATGCGAGGAAAGAGCTTATGCTTGCCGAAAAGCGAACCGCTGCAATAGGCACCGGTATCATTGGTCCAGAGGAAAATGAAAATACTCAAAGGCAGCAGCATGTCGTAATGTATCTGGCCATCGAAAGCTGATGTCTCGAAACTCAATACATTGATCATCGAGAAAGGCAAGGCGATGTACAACTGAGAGAGCATAGTGTAAGCCCAATCGTTGATGGCATCCTTATTGCCCGTATACAGTTCACTGATGAAGAGATAGAGGATGGTGAGCAGATAAGGTACGAAAACCACGAAATTGCCCACAATGCCCATGCGGAAACCAGCCACGGCAAGGAAGAAGTAAACACCCGCCACGGTGCTGATGAAACGGTTTACCGTAACATTCTCCTTCTGGTTTACCAGTCCGCAATACTCCCAGATGCTCAATCCTGTAATGAGGGCGAACAGGATAACCATTGCCCTGGGATTGAGAAAGCAAGATACCATGCACACCACGAAAAATACGCCTGTGATGGATCTTATCACTAGATTCTTCTGTTTGTCAGTCATATCAGTTTGTTTTATTAGTTCTTGTTTTCTTCCGAACCTTCATCCTTCTTGGAAGTCTCTTCAGAATCTGCATTCTTCTTCTGGTTCTCTTCATGCTCCTTGATGGCAGCCTGAACTTCAGGAAGTTCCTTTACGGCGTCATCGTCAATCTTAGGCTGTTCGTCTTCCATGATTTCCTGCGAACGGCTCAACCAAGGGCGCTTGCCAAAGATATGTTCTACGTCTTCTGCCATAATCACCTCTTTCTTGATCAGGAGCTCTGCTAAGGCATTGTGGCCTTCCTTGTGCTCCATCAGAATGTTCTTGGCACGGGTATACTGCTCGTTGACAATCTTCAGAACTTCCTGGTCTATCTCGCGGGCTGTAGACTCAGAGTACGGACGCTGGAATGCATATTCGTTCCGGTTGTAAAAGCAGATGTTTGGCAACGTCTTGCTCATACCGAGATAAGCTACCATACCATAAGCACTCTTTGTGGCGCGCTCCAGGTCGTTCATGGCTCCTGACGAAATATGACCGGTGAAGAGTTCTTCTGCGGCACGTCCACCCATTAATGAACACATCTCGTCGAGCATCTGTTCCTTGGTGGTTATCTGGCGCTCTTCTGGCAGATACCATGCAGCACCGAGAGCCTGACCACGAGGCACGATGGTAACCTTGATGAGAGGGTTGGCATACTGGCAGAACCATGAGATGGTTGCGTGGCCTGCTTCGTGGAGAGCGATGCTACGCTTCTCGTCGGCAGTCATCACCTTAGTCTTCTTCTCCAGACCGCCTACAATACGGTCTACTGCATCGAGGAAATCCTGTTTGCACACAGCCTTCTTGTCGTGGCGTGCAGCAATGAGGGCTGCCTCGTTACAAACGTTGGCAATATCTGCACCCGAGAAACCTGGAGTCTGGCGTGCCAGTAGATCAACATCTACAGTTTCGTCAATCTTGATAGGTTTGAGATGAACCAGGAAGATAGCCTTACGTTCGTTCAAACCAGGGAGATCTACGTGAATTTCGCGGTCGAAACGTCCGGCACGGAGCAAGGCGCTGTCGAGCATGTCTACACGGTTGGTAGCTGCAAGGATGATGACACCACTGTTGGTACCGAAACCATCCATCTCTGTAAGGAGAGCGTTCAAGGTGTTCTCGCGCTCATCATTACCACCCATGGCTGGGTTCTTGCTGCGGGCACGGCCTACAGCATCAATCTCATCGATAAAGATGATACAAGGTGATTTCTCTTTAGCCTGGCGGAACAGGTCGCGTACACGTGAGGCACCTACACCTACGAACATTTCAACGAAGTCGGAACCGCTCATGGAGAAGAAAGGTACGCCAGCCTCGCCGGCAACAGCCTTAGCCAAGAGGGTCTTACCAGTTCCCGGAGGGCCTACGAGAAGGGCTCCCTTTGGAATCTTACCCCCCAAGTCGGTATATTTTTGTGGGTTTTTCAGAAAGTCTACAATTTCCTTCACTTCCTGCTTGGCACCTTCCTGTCCGGCCACATCCTTAAAGGTGATGCCGATGGCATTTCCCTTTTCGTACATCTTAGCTTTGCTTTTGCCCACGCTGAAGATGCCGCCGCCCATACCGCCGCTGCCCATACCGCCGCTGAATCTTCCAGACATCCAAAGGATGAAGAATACTAAGAAGAGCAGAGGTGCCAGATTGAAGAGCGTGCTTAAGAAGTCGTTATCCTTCTGGTTGTCGTAGCTGAAGGAGCGTATCTTCTTTTCCTTCAACATCTGGTTGGCATAGCGTTCCACTTCGTCAACCGAGCCGAACTGTACTTTTACGTATGGGTTAGGACCTACAGACTTTGCCGGCATATTGTATACATCGCGCGTATATTTCGGGTTGATGTATATTTTGAGGGTGCTTTCTGTTTTATTGGCCACAACACTGAGCACATAACCCTTGTCTACATACTGTTTGAACTGGGTGTATGTAGCTTCCTTGGCAGCGCTGCCTCCAATCGCATCGCCTCCTCCTGTAAAGAAGAGGATGATCATGGTGATGAGGCAGATGGTGAAAAGCCAGGTCATATTAAATCGTGGCATCTTTGGTCCGCCATTGCCACGAGGCTTCATATTATTGCTTTGTTCCATTTTATTTTATATGTATAACTTTTAGTCGAAAAACAATGTCTGATCCATCATGTAGGATGGGAGAGACTGACTAGTCGAGATCAGGTATATGGGTAAGCTTTGCATCCTCCCATAAATGTTCGAGGTCGTAATAAGCACGTACTTCCGGAAGGAAGATGTGTACTAATACGTCAACAAAGTCCATTGCCACCCACTGGTCGTTGCCGAGACCTGCTACATTTACAGGTTTTTCTTTCAGGTTCTTGCGCACGATGTCTCCCACAGAACCTGCGATAGCTTCAACCTGAGTAGGGCTTCCTCCCTGGCAGATGATGAAGTACTTGGCAATGCTTCCATCGATTTCTGTCAGGTCGGCGATAACAATGTCTTGACCTTTCTTTTCTTGTATACCTTCTTTAATAGTCTCTACGAGTTGTTTAACTGTGTTCATTTATCTTTTCTTTCTTACTTAATTTATATTCTCTATTTTTCTGCAAAGATACATTATTATAATGGAAAATCGACTTAAAAGGCAAAAAAAATGTGGAAAATTAAAGAAATTGCGCTTTTTTTAGAAAAAAGTGCCGAAAAATTTTGTAGGTTCAAAAAAAACTAGTACCTTTGCACTCGCAATTGAGAAAAGAACATCTCGTTTGCTGATATTGGGATATGGTGTAATGGTAACACTACAGATTCTGGTCCTGTCATTCCTGGTTCGAGTCCGGGTATCCCAACAATCAAAAAGTTCTATTTTAAGTTTGGGATATGGTGTAATGGTAACACTACAGATTCTGGTCCTGTCATTCCTGGTTCGAGTCCGGGTATCCCAACTCATACGGTAAGGCATCTTTCAGTAATGAAAGGTGTTTTTTTTGTTTATAGGAATTCTGTTTTATGGAGTATTCATAACAATAAACCCCAGAGCTTTTGCCCTGGGGTTTATTGTATTTATTTCTTCTCGGCATCAATAGCCTTGATTTTCTGCTTTACCATTTCGAGGTCAGCCTTGAGTTTCTCAATCTTACGGTTCATTTCTTCTACCAGGCTGTTGCCCTTCTTGCTGGCCGTATTGAAGAAACCGAGGTTGTTCTCGTAGGTAGTAATCTCGCTGCGCAACTGGTCGTAGCGGCGCAAGAGTTTGCCACGCTCATTGCCGAGTGCATTGCCGCCTTCCTTGGCAACATTCTTCAAGTTGTTCTTGAAGTTGTCGAAGTGGCGCTTTGCGTTGGTGGCATGAAGTTTCTCGTAGGCTGCATCGATAGCCTCATGATACTCTTTATAGACCTTGTCTTTCTCTTTGAAAGGAACGTGTCCGATTGCACTGTATTGCTTGGCAAGATCTTTGAGCTTCTTTTGGAAATCGTTGTCTGAAATCTCTGCAACTACAAGTTCCTTGAGCTGGGCAATAATGTTGCGCTTCTTGTCCAGATTAGCATGTTCCTCGCTGCGTGAACCGGCATTCTGCTTGTTGCGGGCTTCAAAGAACTTGTTGCAGGTATCCAGAAATTCCTTCCAAAGCAATTCGCCTTGTTTATGAGGTACGGTACCCACCTTCTTCCATTCTTTCTGAAGAGCGATGAACTTGTCGCCAGTCTTCTTCCAGTCTGTACTGTCAGCCAGTTCCTTTGCCTTGTTTACGAGTTGCTGTTTCTTTTCGAGATTGGCAGAGTAGGTATCTTTCAATCCTTTGAAGAATTCTGCCTTCTTGTTGAAGAATTCATCGTTGGCGATGCGGAAACGCTCGAAAATCTTGACGTTCATCTTCTGAGGGGCAAAACCGATAGTGCGCCACTCTTTCTGAATCTCTATGATTTCCTGGGTAACCTTCTCCCAGTCCTTAGCAGTCTTGTATTCTCCTTGGTTGGCAGCCTCTACCTTTTCGCAGAGGGCAGTTTTCTTGGCGAGGTTTTCCTCTTCCTTGGCACGCAGGTCTTCGAAGTGCTGCTGGTGCTTCTTGTTGATAACAGTGCTGGCAGCCTTGAAACGCTCCCAAATCTGTTCTCTCAACTCCTTGGCAACAGGACCAATCTCACGATATTGCTGGTGGAGGTCCTGAAGCTGGTGGAAGGCAGAAATAACATCCTCTTCCTCATTGAGTTTCTCTGCAGCCTCGCAGAGTTTGGTCTTGGCTTCAAGATTCTTCTTGAAATCATATTCGCGGGCTTCGCTGTTCAGCTTGAGCATGTCGTAGAACTGCTCTACATAGAGCTGGTAGTTCTTCCATACCTCGTTTGCCTTGTCTGCAGGGATGTTCTTGATTTCCTTCCATTCCTGCTGCAAGGCCTTGAAGTCCTGATATGATTTGTTGGCCTCCTCCGGTGAGGTGGTCATGGCCTTTATCTTTTCGATAATTTCCTCTTTTTTGCGGAGATTATCTTGCTTTTCTTCTTCTTGGGCCAGGAAGATCTTGGCTCTTTTCTCCTTTATGAGTTGCATCTCAGCCTTGAAGGCTTCTTCGGTGTCATCCGGTAGAAGGATATACTTCTCTGGGTCACCGCCTTTTGCGAGATACTCTTTCATCTGTGCGTCTCTTTCTGCGAGATGAATCTTGTAGAAAGTAGTCTTGAGTAGGTCGAGTTCCTCCTTGTTTGGATTTTCGCTGCTATGAGCGATTTCCTTTACTCTTTCGAGCACTTCCTGCTTGGTGGCATAAGCCTTCTTGGCAGGGTCTTCCAGGGTGCTCTGCTGCAACAGAGCTTTTTCTTGAGAGTCCATCATGTCACTTTGTTTAGTTTATGATTCGAGTTTCTTGGGCCGGTAGTCGCTTATCCGCAATTCGACCCCATACAAAATTATATTATTAATAAGTTGCAAACTTAAAAAAAAAATCGAATATCTTGCCATGATATTCGATTTTTTAATTTTTTTTGTATTTATAATTGCCTTTTTCTTGCTAATCATCGTTTTATGTGCTCTTTCGGGCTACTTAATGCATATCAGAGTGGTATATGCTTAGAGCAGGCGCTTGTATCTGAGGAAGCCCCATGAAAGTGCAGAAACGAGCACGGAGATAACCAGGGCAATGGCAAATCCGTAATGGCTGTCTTCCATACCGTTGATTAAGTTCATACCGAACAATGAGGAAATCAGCGTAGGCAACATCATGACGATACTGATACTGGTCAGGGTACGCATCGTGGTATTCATGTTGTTGTTGATGATGCTCGAATAGGTATCCATCGTCGACTCCAGAATGTCGGAGTAGATGCTTGTGGTTTCGCGTGCCTGTGTCATCTCGATGTTTACGTCTTCGATGAGGTCGGCATCAAGTTCGTCCACCTGCAGCTTGAACTTCAACTTAGACAGGAGATTCTCGTTGCCTCGGATAGAGGTGATGAAGTATGTAAGGGAGTCCTGCAGGCGGCTCAGGCCAATCAGACTCTCATTGTTCACACCATGATCGAGGTTTCGTTTTGCCTTTTCTATGAGCGAATTGATCTGTTTCAATCGCTTCAGATACCAAACCGCTGATGAAAGGAAGAGACGGAAGGTCATGTCTACATAGTCGGTGAACCCCTCGCTGCGCTTCTGCTGGTAGCTTACGAAATCAATCATCATATTGGTTTCATAATAGCATACGGTGATGGTAACATCGCGCTTATGGATGATACCCAGAGGCACGGTGGTGTATGGTGTACGGCTGCGTATTTCCTTGACATAAGGGATACGGAGGATGATGAGCATCCAGCCATCGTCATATTCATAGCGGGCACGCTCATCGGTATCGCTGATATCCGAGAGGAAATAATTAGGGATCTTGAATTCTTCTTCCAGCAAGCGCTGGTCTTCATCAGTTGGACATGTTACTTGTATCCAGCAGTTTGGCTGCCACTCATTGAGTACAGTCAGATTCTTGTCTATATTCCAATAAGTCTTCATAGTTTGCTAATCTCCACATAATAAAAGTTTGGGGTATGGAGACTAGCGCTTGGGTACGACCTACTGAAAGGCTTCATCGTTGCTGAATCTCCACGCCTTACAATTCATTATTGTTCTCCGCGTGATAATCGTCCATTTTGGTGTTATTTTAATGAAACTTATGCAAGTGAATTTGTATGATCTGCTACAGAGATTTTACAAGACTTGCGAAATCGACTGCAAAGGTAATGATTTCTTTTGAAAACTGGAACAAAAAAGCCGAGAATTTTCACTCTCGGCTTTCTTTTTTAATCTTTTTGTAATTTCGTTTCCCATTTTTTACTTTGCAGGAATCTCTGTCAGGAGCTGCTTGACGAGGTTCCAGAAAGGAGCTACGCAACTGATCTGGCAACGCTCATTGGCTGTGTGAGGGCTAAGAAGGGTAGGACCGAATGATACGACATCGAGGTTAGGATACTTGCTCAGGATGATAGAGCACTCCAGACCTGCGTGAACAGCCTGTACCTTACCGTCTGTGCCGTTCTGCTCTTTGTAAACCTTCAATACGTGTTCCAGAATGTCGCTCTTAGGGTTAGGGTTCCATCCCATATAGCTGCCGCTGAATTCAACCTTCATGCCTGCCATGTTGAAACAGCTTTCTATCATTGTGGCAAGATACATCTTGTAGTATTCGTGGCTGGAACGGGCCAGAATCTTGATGGCAGCCTTGCCGTCACCAATCTCAACGATTGCGAGGTTTGAAGAGGTCTCTACGATTTCAGGCATAGATGGAGCCATACGCAATACGCCATCGTGGCAAGCGTAGATTGCATCTACAAGATTATCCTGGATTTCGGCAGGAACCTGCATCTTTGGAGTCTCTACATTCTCAGCGAAGAACTCGATGTTCTCAGTTGTTTCAATGCCTTCGAACTCATCACAGATTTCGTCCTTCCAGTCTGCTACCAGGTCATTCAAAGCTTCAATGTTCTCCTTAGGCAGGGTCAGAACAACCTCAGCCTGGAATGGGATGGCATTGCGCATGTTGCCGCCCTGCCATGAAGCCAGACGGGCATCGAGTTCTGAAATAGCTTCACGCACGAAACGAACCATGCACTTGTTGGCATTCGCTCTGCCTTCGTTGATTTCGATACCGGAGTGACCGCCTTTCAATCCCTTGAGGGTTACCTTAACGGCAGCATCTTCCTTGTCGGTTTCTACCTCTTTATAATCGAGAGTTGCTGTGATGTCGATACCGCCAGCGCTACCGATAACGAACTCGCCCCAAACCTCGGTATCGAAGTTCAAGAGAATGTCACCGTTCAGTTCGCCTGCTGGGAGATCGTTGGCACCATACATGCCTGTCTCTTCGTCGGCGGTAATCAAGCCCTCGATAGGACCATGCTGCAAATCTTTTGATTCCATTACAGCCATGATTGTAGCTACGCCAAGTCCGTCGTCGCTACCGAGTGTTGTATGATTAGCACGTACCCAGTCGCCATCGATGATGGTTTCGATAGGGTCAGTTTCGAAATTATGCTTGCTGTCTGGTGCTTTCTGAGGAACCATGTCCATGTGCGCCTGCATAATAACGCCTTTGCGGTTCTCCATACCTGGAGTAGCAGGTTTGCGCATCACGATGTTGCCTGCTGGGTCTTGGAAAGCCTCTACACCTGCTTCTTTTGCCCAATCGAGCAAATAAGCCTGAATCTTTTCCAAATGTCCAGATGGACGTGGAACTTGTGTTAACTTGTCAAAGTTACGCCAGATTTCAACTGGGTTCAAATTCTTAATGTCAGCCATATTTATTTAATTTAAAATTTATAGTTAATAGTTTATAGGGCATTCGCGCTATACGGCGTAGCCGCTATCAACTATTAACTTTTAACTCTTAACTTTTATCTTTTAACTTTCCCGGTAAACGCCAGTGCTATCCAGGCATAGATTCCCAAAAGGACTACAAGCAGGGTTTGCACGGAGTGTACGATGAGAACGAAGAAGAGGGCATCGTTTGCCTGAATGCCATAGAGAATGAGCATTGTCTTGACGGCAAAATGCCAAGGTCCGGCTCCGTTAGGAGTTGGTACGATGACCGCTATGCTGCCCACGATGAATGTCACCAGACCGCACATCAGATTAAGATGGGAGGTTGCCTCGAAGCATTGGAAGGTGAGATAGTAGTGGAAGAAATAGCTCAACCAGATGCCCAGTGTAAGGGCGATGTAGAGCGGTACATTTCTGACACCTTTCAGCGAGATGATACCTTGCCAGAGTCCTCCCAGTGTTGCTTTCACCTTATTATATATAGCGAGTCGCTTGAGCAGATAGTGAGCCAGGATGAGTACTGCTATGCCACAGATAGCGGTCACAATGTAACCTGTGGCTGTAAACTGGCAGAGTAAACTGTCCATGCTCGTACCTGTTTTCTCAAAGAAATTGAGAAATACCGGAATCTGCATCACAAAGACCAGCGCCGTAATCAGCAGCACGAGGAGTGAATCGATGGCTCTTTCTGTAACGACGGTACCCAAGGCTTTCGGAAACGAAACATCATCCCATTTCTTCAATACGCCGCATCTGGCAAACTCGCCCGCACGAGGAATTACAAGACTCAGAGCATAGGACAGGAAGATGGAGTAGACGCTGATACTGGAGCGGGCCTTCTCGCCTAATGGTTCCAGCGACTGTTTCCATCTCCATCCTCTGAACACCTGGGCAGAGATGCCAAAAGGGAACGACAGCAGCATCCAGGTCCAACTCATCTTGTGAAGCAGAACATCTTCTACTTGCTTGAAGTCGAATCCGCGATACATCCAATAAAGGATGGCGCCACCCAGAATGAGCGACAAAGCCACCTTCCATATGTTGTTTGCTATCTTCTTTATATCCATAATTAGATGCAAAGATAATACTTTTATTGACAATATCGTTCGAATCTGCATATTTTTAGCATAAATAAACGCTTGGGCGCCATTTATGGCTAAAAGTATAGCCTTTTTTTTAAGAAACAAGTGGCTCTTTCCCTTTTTTACCCAAAAAGATAAAAAAAATCGCATACTTCGTGTGGATTCTCAAAAAATAATCGTATTTTTGCAAAATATATAATATAAAGATAAGATATGAAAGCTGTAAAGCCTAAGAAGAATCTCGGTCAGCACTTCTTGACCGACCTCAATATAGCAAAGCGCATCGCCGATACGGTGGATGCCTGCCCGGATATACCTGTTCTCGAAATCGGACCAGGTATGGGCGTTCTTACCCAATATCTCGTAGAGAAACCAAGACCCGTCAAGGCAGTGGAAATCGACTCGGAGTCGGTGGCGTATCTTCATGAGAATTTCCCGACACTCAAGGATAATATTATCGGTGAAGACTTCCTGAGAATGGATTTGAACCAGATATTCGATGGAAAGCAGTTTGTACTGACAGGTAATTATCCATACGATATCTCATCGCAGATATTCTTCAAGATGCTCGATTACAAGGATCTCATTCCTTGCTGTACCGGAATGATTCAGCGCGAGGTGGCATTGCGTATGGCATCAGAACCAGGCAACAAAGCCTATGGTATCCTCAGTGTGCTCATCCAGGCATGGTATGATGTGGAATATCTCTTTACGGTAGATGAGAATGTGTTCAACCCACCACCAAAGGTAAAGAGTGCGGTAATCCGTATGACTCGTAACAAGGTGACTGACCTTGGCTGTGATGAAAAACTGTTTAAGCGTCTGGTAAAGACAGTCTTCAACCAGCGTCGCAAGATGCTCCGTGTAAGCCTCAAGCAGATGTTCCCGGGTGTAACCCCACGCGAGGATTTCTATACCACCGACATCATGACCAAGCGCCCTGAACAGCTCACTATCCAGCAGTTCGTAGAACTCACCAACTATGTGGGCGAAGAATTGAAAAGATTAGAATTAATAAAATAAAAACATATAATTATGATAGACGTTAAAGAAACTTTGAATTCTGCAGCAGAGCGTATGGAGATGGCGGCAATGTATCTCGCAGAAGAACTCTCTCATGTTCGTGCTGGTCGTGCTAATGTAGCCATCCTCGATGGTGTGCGTGTAAATAGTTATGGCAGTATGGTTCCTCTGAACCAGGTAGCTACAGTTACAACCCCTGATGCCCGTACTATCGCTATCCGCCCTTGGGACAAAAAGGCTATCAAGGATATCGAAAAGGCTATTATGGATAGTGGTGTAGGTATCACTCCTGAGAACAATGGCGAAATCGTACGTCTGGGTATTCCTCAGCCAACAGGTGAGCGCCGTAAGGAACTCGTAAAGCAGTGTAATAAGATTGCTGAGCGTGCTAAGATTGAGGTGCGCAACGTGCGCCAGGAAATCAAGGAAAAGTTGAAGAAAGCTATCAAGGATGGCCTTTCTGAAGACTTGGAGAAGGATGCTGAGAACGATTTGCAGAAACTCCACGACAAGTACATCAAGCAGCTCGAAAACCTGATGGACGAGAAGGAGAAGGAAATCATGACAGTCTAAATCATTCTGGACTTACATTATTTAATAAGTGATAATGAGAGGACTCGTTATTAAAAATACAGGCAGCTGGTACACCGTCAAGACAGACGATGGCCAGCTGATAGAAAGTAAAATCAAGGGCAATTTCAGATTGAAGGGCATCCGCAGCACCAATCCTGTGGCTGTAGGTGATTATGTGCAGCTTATTACCAATCAGGAGGGTACGGCATTTATCTCTTCTATCGAAGACCGCCAAAACTATATCATTCGTAAATCACCTAACCTCAGTAAGCAGAGTCATATTCTGGCTGCTAATGTAGACCAGGCGCTGCTTGTGGTAACGGTGAATTATCCGCAGACATCTACTACCTTCATCGACCGATTCCTGGCTGGCGCTGAGGCCTATAGAGTACCTGTTATCATCATCTTCAATAAAAGTGACATACTTTCAGAAGAAGAATTGCATTACGAGAAGATGATGTGTACGCTCTATGAAACCATCGGATATAAATGTATTGAATTGTCGGCAGCTACAGGCGAAGGTGTTGAACTGTTGCGACCTCTTATCAAGGATAAGAAATCTTTGTTGAGCGGCAACAGCGGGGTAGGAAAGTCAACCCTCATCAACCAGCTCATTCCTGATGCAGAGCAGCGTACCGCCGAAATCAGCGAGGCGCATAATAGCGGAATGCATACCACAACCTTCAGTGAGATGCTGGAACTGCCGGAAGGTGGTTATCTCATTGATACTCCGGGTATCAAGGGCTTTGGTACCTTTGATATCGAAAAGGAAGAGCTGACCAGCTATTTTAAGGAAATCTTCAAGTTCTCTCAGGATTGTAAGTTCTCTGACTGTACCCATACCCACGAACCGGGGTGCGCGGTAATCAAGGCGGTTGAGGAACATTATATTGCAGCTAGCCGCTATCAGAGTTATCTCTCTATGTTGGAGGATAAGGACGAAAATAAATACAGAGAGGCTTTTTGATAGGGAAGAGTGAAGAACGAAGAGTGAAGAAATTAAAAAAATCATATTAATGAAAGAACAGAAGGACGTCAGGCAGCGTATCGAAGAAGGTGAGTTTGCACAGAGTGCAGAAATCAGTGCGAGCTATCTGGATGAGGACATCTTGATTATAGATAATGTCAAGGTGTTGCAGAACCCCGACCCTATGAGATTCCAGATGAACATGATTGCATCCTGTCAGAGAGGCAGCCTGAGAGCTGAACTCAACGGGCGGGAATTCACCGTGGAGAAGGGCGATATATTTATCAGTCCGCCTAACTCTATTCTCGACATCAAAGAGGTGTCGGAAGATTTTGCATGCACAGCCATGTGTGTCAGCAATCACGGCTTGCTTGGTATTCTTCGTTCTCATATCTCGGTATGGAACCGTGCCATGTATGTGAGCAAGGTTTCGGTGTTGAAGATGAACGAGGTGGATATGGTATTCTATTCTAAGTTCACCGACTTGGTGCGCCTCTGTCTGGATCCGAAGTTCAACGACCGCAGTTCGTGGAAACCATATCGCCGTGAGATAGTGGAGACGCTCCTGAAGAGTGCTCTTCTCGCTGTGAGCAATCTTTTGCTGACAGATCTCCCGAAAGAAACGTTGGGAACCAGTGCCAGCGATTTCTTTGATAAGTTCCTGGAGATGTTGCAGCAGAGCGAAATCAAGCATCAGCCTGTAGAATATTTTGCGCAGCAGCTTTGCATCACGCCAAAATATCTCTCCATCATCTGCAAGCGCCATTCCGGCAAGACAGCCATCGAGTGGATTACGGAGTATACGCTTGCTGATATCACCTATTATCTCCGTTCTACAACGAAAACAATCAAGGAGATTTCAGGTATACTGGGCTTTTCCAATACCTCATTCTTCGGTAAATATGTAAGAGAGCATCTGCACATGTCACCTCTGAAGTATCGTGAAAGTTTGAGAAAACAATAACAGCAAAATAAAAACTCGCAAATTCTAAAGAAAGAATCTGCGAGTTTTTTGTTTCTATCAAATAGGGTGGAGCTGGAGGGATTCGAACCCTCGTCCGCACAAGGAAACCATACGCTTTCTACATGCTTATTCCAGCCTTCGGTTTTCGAGGCATGACAGGACCTGGACCACCAATCATACCCTTATCCTCTAAAATTTCATCCATGCAACGAGGCGTACATGAACTATTTCCGATTTACCTGCACCGCTTGATCAACAAGATTCGGAACAACATCCGTTGAGCGATGTCTCGTTCCAGCACCCTGTGCTGGAATAAAGCTAGTTTACTATACTTCGACTAGGCAGCGAGAGCGTAGTTATTTTCGCCAATTAATTTTTTGTTCACTAGGATTAAGGAGGTAGCCAACGAGCCTCCGCATGCTTACGTACCATTTCATCTCGCCGTCAAATCCAGTCAACCCCGAGAATTTTCTGATATTGGGTGCAAAGATAAGGCGAAAATTTGAAACTACCAAATTTTTTAAGGAAAAAATTATACTAAAGATTCTAAATAGCTTAAAATGAGCGTTTTGTGAGTTCTTGCCTTAAACATGCTAACCAAACTCTTAATGCAATGGCTGTAATAGCATCCTCATTATCATTATTTTTAGGTATTGCATACCTTCTTAGAAATATGTACCTTTGCAGCCTGATTCAAGATAGTAATAATGATTATGAATATGCTAAATAAGAAAATAACTTGGAGAAAACAACATAAATGGTTAGGCATCGGTATGAGCTTTTTCATGCTGATGTTCTGCTTGTCGGGTATTTTGCTCAACCACCGTTCGCTTATCAAAGATGTGGACGTGAGCAGGAAATATCTGCCAAGTCGCTATGAATTCAAGAATTGGAATGGCGGGTTGCTGAGGGGAACGCTTGCCTTGGATGATGCCATATTGATGTATGGAAACGGGGGAATCTGGCAAACGGATTCTACAGCATCCATATTCAAGGACTTTAATAAGGGGATGCCAGCAGGAGCAGACTGCCGACAGATAAGAAATGTTATCAGAACGGATGATGGTTCTGTCTGGTCGGTATCTCCATTTTCACTCTACCGGTTGGGGAGTCACAAAATATGGAAAAGCGTAACTCTTCCAACAGAGCCGGAAGAGAAGTTGAGCGACATTTCGGCTCATGGAGATACGCTTTTGGTTCTCAGCCGCTCCTATGCTTATGTTTCCTTGCCACCTTATCAGAACTTCCACCGGATAGAATTGCCTATGCCAAAGGAGTATGATGGGAAGGTTACAGTCTTTCGTACGATATGGCTGCTTCACAGTGGAGAGTTGTTTGGCAGCATTGGTAAACTCATCGTAGATGGCATTGCCATCATCCTGGTGTTGCTCTGCATCTCAGGTCTTATCTTCTGGTTAAAGCCTAAACAGAAGAGGTTGCTTCGCTTTTCGCTACAATGGCATGACAAAATAGGCCGATATACCATCATGCTTACTTTGTTGATAGCCCTGACAGGTTGGTGCCTTCGTCCACCTGTGATGATAGCCTTGGTGTTGAACAAGATGCCGTCTATTCCTGGGACGACGCTTCATAGCAAGAACCCTTGGAATGATAAACTCCGTGTGGTGCGTTATGATGAAAAGTTCGGTGACTGGCTCTTGTCAACTTCGGATGGTTTCTTTTCCGTGAAATTCCAGACAGGAAAGTTGGAGTCCATCTCCAATACTCCACCAGTCAGTGTTATGGGATTGAATGTCCTTCAGCAAAACAAAGATGGTAAATGGTATTGCGGTTCGTTTAGTGGTCTCTTTGTTTGGGATAGAGTAAAGGGGACAACCGTTGATTATTCTACCGGGAAAGCTGCTTTAAAGAACGCTGGCGCACCATTCGGAAAAAAGGCGATAGCAGGTATGAGCCAGGATTTCTCTGATACGCCTGTCATTGCTGAGTATAATGAAGGAACCGACTTTGCGCCACAACCCGCTTATATGAACCAACTGCCCATGTCATTATGGAATGTGGCTCTGGAGGCTCATAGCGGTAGAATCTTCATAGGTAGTATTGCTACATATATATTTATCTTCGTGATGGGAATACTTGCCGTATGGTGCCTTTGGTCTGGGTATGTCATTAGACTGGTGAAGAAAAAATAAAAAAAAGTTTGAATGCGTTGTTTTAATTGCCATATTGCCATATTGTATGCGCAAATGGTTGATACTCAGCGTAAAAGTACGTATGGCAATTCTCGGAAAAGCGCCGGGAATTGCCATATATTGTTATAGTGAGAATTAGTACCCTCATTTTCGTCGCGACGTATCTGATGCTGCGTCGTGACGCAGTTGTTGTTACGTCGCGATGTATCAGATGCTACGTCGGGACGTAATTTCTTCCGCATCGATGGCGAAGTTATGAATAAAGATTGAAATTCCCAAGCATTGAACCGAAAAAATGCTTTTTTGCTCAATTCTTTCTGTGTTTTTCTCAAAAAAATACGCTGAAATCTGCTGAATAGCTTAAAATGAGCGAATTATGAGTCTTTTACCTCAATAGAGATAATGATTTGGCAACAGTCCCAATTTCTGCAATATGCATACGTTTGCTGTCAAACAACTCTTCTCAGCAGTAAAGATACAATAACTACACGAAATAACAATCGCTATATTGGAATAATTTACATAAAATAGCTTAATTTATAATGATTATCGCATAATTTAATGTATATTTGCAGCTAAATTCAGTGAATTTATGAAACAAAACAAGATAAGATAAAAGATATCTTGGCAAGTATGTTGTAGAACTTCTGATAATAAATTATTATTTGAATATGGGCATAAGCAAAGATTTAACAGAAGAGGATGTCAAGTTCCGCTATATCAACGAAGCCATCACAAGCAAGGGATGGTCAAAGGATAGTATATTCATGGAACAGAAGGTTAAATTTACTGATGGTAAAATTAGCCTTCATGGTAATCTTGTGCATAGAGAGAAACCGAAGTTTGCCGACTATGTACTTTATGCAAATAAGGCAACACCCATTGCTATTGTAGAAGCAAAGGATGCCAATCATTCTGTTTCTCATGGATTGCAACAAGCCATGACCTATGCCCAAATGCTTGATGTGAAGTTTGCATACAGTTCAAATGGTGAAGGGTTTGCCGAACATGACTTCTTGACAGGCAAGGAACGCACTTTTGCTATGGACGAATTTCCAACAAAAGAAGAACTTATCGAAAGATATAAAAATGAGGCTAACGATGGAAACGGACTTAACGAACAAGAGCTGGCTATCATAAAGCAGCCTTTTTGCACTGGTCAGAATATATTCCCGCCACGATATTATCAGCGCAATGCAGTAAACCGCACTGTCAATGCTATTGCGAGAGGACAAAACCGTGTGCTCCTTGTCATGGCAACTGGCACTGGCAAGACATATACTGCATTTCAGATTGTATGGCGTTTACTTAAAAGTGGTTTGAAGAAGAAAGTGTTGTATCTTGCAGACCGCAATATATTGGTTGATCAATCCATACAGCAGGACTTCAAGCCATTAGAAAAGGTAACGCACAAGATAGACTACTCAAAAGACAAGAACCACTTGGAAGAATTGGGGTCTTATCAAGTATTCTTTGCACTCTATCAACAGTTGATTGGACAGAATGATGCCAAAAACTATAAGGAGTTGTTTCCTAATCCAGACTATTTTGATCTTGTTATCGTTGATGAGTGTCATAGAGGTAGCGCAAAGGATGATAGCAACTGGCGAAACATCTTGGAATACTTTTCTTCGGCTACTCATATAGGTATGACAGCAACACCAAAAGAAACAAAGTACCAGTCAAGTATTGGCTACTTTGGTGAGCCTATATATACATATAGTCTTAAAAACGGAATTGAGGACGGTTTCCTAGCTCCTTTCAAGGTAATCAACATCACAACCAACATTGGCGATGAGTGGAGACCGACAAAGGGACAAAAGGATATATACGGCAACGAGATAGAAGACCGCATTTATAACAACAGTGACTATGATTATAACATTATTATAGAAGACCGTATAAGGGAAGTTGCGCAAGAGATAACCAACTATCTGAAAAGCACTGACCGCATGGCTAAGACCATAGTGTTCTGTGCTGATGAAACACATGCGGAGCGTATGCGTCTGGCATTGACCAATGCCAATGCTGATATGTGCAAGAAAAATCCTGACTATGTGGTTCGCATAACAGGTAGCGATGAGTATGGTAAAAGCAAGTTGGATTACTTTATTTCAGTATCTTCGGAATATCCAGTCATTGCAACGACCAGCAAACTGCTTTCTACCGGTGTGGATTGCAAGATGGTAAAGCTGATAGTGCTTGACCAACAGATTGGTTCCATGACGGAGTTTAAGCAGATTATAGGACGCGGAACCCGTCTTCGTGAGAATGAGGGAAAGACCAATTTCACGGTGATGGACTTTCGAAATGTAACACGCTTGTTTGCTGACCCAGATTGGGACGGACCTATCGAGATGGATCCCGATTATCCTATAAAGTCCAGAGAGGCAAAAACTCCAGTTCTGCCTGTAGATGATACACCGCCAATAGTTGGTGATCCTATCACTCGTCCAAAGCCTCTTGTAGATAAAGATGGCTGCCAGGTAATGGTTGTCAATAAGGTAGTGTCCGTTTACGATGCCGATGGCAAGCTGCTTCGCACGGAGAGTATTACCGACTACACGAAGAAGAATATCCTTGATTCGTTTGCTACCATTGATACATTTACCTCCAAATGGAATGAAATAAAGAAAAAGTCAGACATTGCTGATATGCTGAAAGAAAAAGGCATAGATCTTGCAGAATTAAAAACTTCACAGGAAATGAGCAATGTGGATGATTTTGATTTCATCTGCCATATCGCATACGGAAAGAAGACCCTGACGAGGCGGGAACGTGCTGAGCAAGTGAAAAAGCGTGATATATTTACCAAGTATGGTGAGCAGGCACGGCTGGTACTTGAGAATTTGCTGGAGAAGTACATGGAAGAAGGCATTTCTGAACTTGAAAGTCTCACTGTGCTTGAAAACGATCCTTTCCGCCGATTGGGCTCTAAGGCAAATATAGTAAAGTTCTTCGGTGGCAAGAGAGAGTATCTGAAGGCCGTAAAAGAGTTGGAGCAATCAATATATAATATAGCATAAAAAGAAACAATATAAAATGAGTTTATCTAATTTCGTAAAACGAGTACGCAATATCATGCGCAATGATGCCGGTATCAACGGTGATGCGCAACGCATAGAACAAATGGCGTGGATGCTGTTCTTGAAAGTCTATGACGAGAAAGAGAATGATTGGGAGTTGGACGATGATGATTACAAGTCAATTATTCCAGAAGAATGCCGTTGGCGCAACTGGGCACATGATGATGGAAGTGGCAATGCCTTGACTGGTGACGAACTGCTTTCGTTTGTCAACAACACCTTGTTTGTTGAACTCAAAAACATAGAGGTTACACCTGATACCCCAATTCGTCAGGCAATAGTAAAGACAACTTTTGAGGATGCCAACCAATATATGAAAGATGGCGTTCAGCTCCGCCAGGTGCTTAATGTGATAGACGGATTGAATCTTGGTGACTATGAGGAAAGTCATGCTTTCGGTGAGATATATGAGACTATCCTTAAAGAAATGCAGTCGGCAGGTTCCTCAGGTGAGTTCTACACCCCAAGAGCCTTGACCGAATTTATGGCAGAGATAGTCAATCCGCAGATTGGTGAGAAAATGGCAGACTTCGCTTGTGGTACAGGAGGTTTCATCACAAGTTGGTTGGGTGAATTGGACAAGAAGGTAAAGACTGCTGAAGACCGCAAAGAGTACAATCAGTCTGTATTTGGCATAGAAAAGAAACAATTCCCGTATATGCTATGTGTGAAAACCTGTTGCTGCATGGTATCGACACGCCATTGGTATATCACGACAACTCGCTTACCAAAGATGTTCTCAACTATACAGACGGAGACAAGTTTGATGTTGTTTTGATGAATCCACCATACGGAGGTAATGAAAAGGCCGACGTGAAATCTCACTTTCCTTCTGATATGCGCAGTAGCGAGACTGCCGACCTCTTCATGGTGCTTATCATGTATCGCTTGAAGAAAAATGGCCGTGCTGCTGTCATTGTTCCTGATGGTTTCCTTTTTGGAGCAGATAACACAAAGATTGCCATTAAGACAAAGTTGCTCAGGGATTTCAACTTGCACACCATTATCCGTTTGCCTGGCAGTATCTTTGCACCTTACACTTCGATTGCCACGAACATTTTGTTCTTCGACAATACCAGTGCGGAGGGTGCTCCAGAAGGTTATTCTACAAAGGAAACGTGGTTCTATCGTTTGGATATGCCAGAGGGTTACAAGCATTTCTCCAAGACAAAGTCCATGAAGTCGGAACATTGCAACCCAATCCGTGAGTGGTGGAACAACCGTAAGGAGATTATTATTGCTGATGGTGACGAGAAATCTCGTTGCTATTCGGTTGAAGCCCTTATCGCCACCGATTGCAACTTCGACTTGTGCAAGTTCCCGAAAGAGGATGAAGAAATCTTGCCTCCTGCCGAACTGCTTGCCGACTATTTCAAGAAGCGCAAGGCTCTTGATCATGAGATAGACAAGACTTTGGCAGAGATACAGCGTATATTGGGGATAGAAGTGAAAATTGATGAATGACAAGATTTGTGAGACGCCGTCTCACAAATTCAGAAAAGCAATGTTGTCATTGCTTTTCTGAATTTCAACAGCAAAAAAGAAAAATAATGGCAAATAAAGAAACAGAAAAACCAATATTCGTAAACAGAGACCTATCCATACCTTCTGCAGAATACAAGAAGTGGATTGGCGAATTGACCAAGCGTTACAAACAGTCACAAGTAAAAGCAGCGATAAAGGTCAATGAAGGCATGCTTCGCTTCTATTGGTCGCTTGGGCGTGATATAATGCTTATGAAAGCAGAGGCAAAATGGGGAACAAGTGTTTTAAAAAATCTAAGCTTGGACTTACAGCATGAGTTTCCTCATAGTAGAGGTCTCTCATATACCAATCTTAAATATGCCAGACAGTGGTATGCCTTTTATAATTCAAGTCAAGTAAATCGCCAACAACTTGTTGGCGATTTGGAAATGCCAGAGGTGTTTGCTTATGTACCATGGGGACATCACATCTCAATTATCTCTAAATCAGAGAGCATAGAAGAAGCGATGTTTTATATTCACAAAGTAGTAAGCGAGAATTTGAGCAGAAATGCATTAAATCGCTGTTTGGATTCACACCTATATGAGGCAGTTGGAAGTGCCCACACTAATTTTTCAGACAAGTTACCTGCGATACAGGGAAATCTTGCTAAGGAAGTATTAAAGAGTCCATATAATCTAGACTTCATGCAGATGCAGGAAGAATACAGCGAACGTGAGTTTGAAGAGAAATTGTCAAGGCACATAACTGAGTTTCTGTTAGAGTTAGGGCAAGGATTTGCTTATGTGGCAAGACAAAAAGAACTTGTCATGCCATCAGGAAAGGTCTACCGTCCAGATATGATTTTCTATCATATTAAGCTGCGCTGCTATGTGGTAATCGAATTAAAAGTAGTAGATTTTGAGCCTGAGTTTGCAGGTAAGTTGAACTTCTATGTTTCTGCTGTTGACGAATTGATGAAAGGGGCAGATGATAATCCTACTATTGGGCTACTCATTTGCAAGCACAAGGATGACATGACCGTAGAATGGGCTTTCAAAGGTGTCGATCGTCCATTGGGCGTGGCCGAATATGAGAATGAGATTCTTAAAGCAGTGGAAATGTTGCCAACTCCAGAGGAGATAAAAGAAAACCTCAAGTTGGAAGCAGAATTAGATGAAGACAAGAAATAATTATAATTCGCCAACAAGTTGTTGGCGAATTATAAAATGTGGAACACTGTCCCACAAATTAGTCAAGCATTGCTTGACCAATTCAAACTCAGAGGCAGTCCAATAACTTTTAAAGATACATTGAAATTATAAACAATGAACGGCAAACAATTAAAGAACAGCATATTACAATGGGCGATACAGGGAAAACTTGTACCGCAAGACCCCAATGATGAACCTGCAAGCGTATTGCTTGAAAAGATTCGTCAGGAGAAAGAACGCTTGATCAAGGAGAAGAAAATCAAGCGTGACAAGAACGCATCTATTATTTACCGTGGTGAGGACAATTCCTATTATGAGAAGATACTTGCTACGGGGGAGGTGAAGTGCATTGATGAGGAG
>ENA-ORRH01000300-ORRH01000300.1-human-gut-metagenome-genome-assembly--contig:-NODE-300-length-44074-cov-3.61753_pt1 | contig 44074 bp, 20 predicted proteins | sample MGYA00242173_ERZ509130 | MGnify/ENA primary metagenome ERZ509130 (study PRJEB26280, sample SAMEA2338633) | human gut metagenome | biome: human gut; feature: human-associated habitat; material: faeces... | reverse complement strand
CCGAGCTGGTTCACCCGGGGCGTATCGTACCTGCCGTGTGCGACATCGTAGACATTGCCGGACTGGTGAAGGGCGCCAGCAAAGGTGAAGGACTCGGCAACCAGTTCTTGGGCAACATCCGCGAGTGCGACGCCATCATTCACGTGCTGCGCTGCTTCGACAACGGCAACATCGTCCACGTGGACGGTTCGGTGAACCCCGTGCGCGACAAGGAAATCATCGACACAGAGCTGCAACTGAAAGACCTCGAAACCGTGGAAAACCGCATCAAGCGCGTAGAGAAAATAGCCAAGGTGGGTGGCGACAAGGCTGCAAAGATAGAGTACGAACTCCTGCTCCGCTACAAGGATGCCCTGGAACAAGGACAAAGCGCCCGCACCGTCATCCCGCAGAACGACGACGAGGAACAATGCGCCAAGCAGATGTTCCTGCTTACTACCAAACCTGTGCTCTACGTCTGCAACGTGGATGACGTCAGTGCCGCCGGCGGCAACCAGTACGTAGAGCAGGTGCGCGAAGCCATCAAGGGCGAGGATGCCGAACTTATCATCATCTCCGCCCAGACCGAGGCCGATATTGCCGAACTGGAGACATACGAGGAAAAACAGATGTTCCTCGAAGACCTGGGACTGAAAGAGAGCGGTTGCAACCGTTTGATTAAAGCTATCTACAGCCTGCTGAACCTCGAAACCTTCATCACTGCCGGAGAGATGGAAGTAAAAGCATGGACCTATCGCAAGGGCTGGAAGGCTCCACAATGCGCCGGCGTTATCCATACGGATTTTGAAAAGGGATTCATCCGGGCAGAGGTCATCAAGTATGAGGATTATATCAAGTATGGCAGCGAAGCCGCTGTGCGCGAAGCCGGAAAGCTGGGCGTGGAAGGCAAGGAGTATGTGGTGCAGGATGGGGACATTATGCACTTCCGGTTCAATGTGTAACGTACATAAAGAATTGCCGATTGAAACCGATCAGCGTATATTGATAGTCAAATTCCCCATGTAACAAACCTCAGACGACTAAGGGTTGAAAGTACAATTGAGTAGGATGCAAACTTGTAAGAAACACTTACAAGTTTGCATAAGAAAGCAGTAAAGAATCAGAAAAGTCCAATAAAAACCATGGAAGATAAAAGCAAAATAATACTCTATCAACCAGAAGAAACTTTCAAGCTCGAAGTCCGATTAGAAAGCGACACAGTTTGGCTGAAACAACAACAGATGGCAGAACTCTTTCAGACAAGTAAGCAAAATATAAGTTTGCATACCAATAACGTATTCAAAGAAAAGGAACTACAGGAAATTTCAACTGTCAAGTATTCCTTGACAGTTCAGCAAGAAGGTAACCGTAAAGTAAAACGTAATATAGCATATTACAATCTTGACGTTATTATATCTGTAGGTTACCGGGTAAAGTCTCAAAGAGGTACTGACTTCAGAATATGGGCAACAAAAGTCCTCAAAGAATATCTCCTCAAAGGCTACGCCGTCAACCAACGCATGGAGCAATTGGAACAACGTGTTGCAAAGACAGAAGAAAAGATAGATTTCTTTGTCCGCACCCCCTGCCCCCGGCAGAAGGCATCTTCTTTGAAGGGCAGATATTCGATGCCTACGTCTTTACCACCAATCTGATAAAATCAGCCCGAAAGACAATTATTCTCATTGATAACTACGTAGACGAGAATACCCTCCTGATGCTCAGCAAACGTAACGAAGGAATGAAAACCACCCTATATACCGCCAAACTCAACAAACAATTGCAACTGGAATAAAGAAAATTACGTTCAATAACATTAACCATACACACTACAGTTATGACAACCCATCCTCTGAAATACCTCATCGCCGGTACTGGCGGCGTAGGCGGAAGCATCGCCGCCTTCCTCGCACTTGCCGGCAAAGACGTCACCTGCATTGCCCGTGGCGAACACCTTGCCGCCATACGCGAAAACGGCCTGCAACTGCACTCCGACCTGAAAGGTGAATATGCACTGAGAGTACCCGCCTATACGGCAGAAGAATACACTGCTCTCGTATCAACATCTGCGGACTACAAGGCAGATGTCATCTTCGTCTGCGTCAAAGGCTATTCCGTAGACTCCATTACGGAACTCATCAAAAGCGCCGCACACGAACATACGGTAGTCATCCCTATTCTGAATGTCTACGGCACCGGCCCCCGCATCCAGCGTCTGGTCCCCGGCGTCACGGTGCTCGACGGCTGCATCTACATCGTAGGCTTTGTATCGGGACGGGGAGAAATCACGCAGATGGGAAAGATTTTCCGCCTCGTCTATGGGGCACACCGCAGCACGATTGTTTCCCGTGAAACATTGGAAGCCGTGCAACGTGATTTGCAGGAGAGCGGCATCAAAGCCGACATCTCCGACGACATCGACCGGGACACATTCGTCAAGTGGTCGTTCATCTCCGCTATGGCAGTCACCGGAGCCTACTATGACGTGCCTATGGGCGAAGTACAGAAACCGGGCGAGGTGCGCAACACCTTCATCGGACTGTCCCAAGAAAGTGCAGCCCTGGGCAGGAAACTGGGCATAGCCTTCAAGGAAGACATTGTGGAGTACAACCTCAAAGTAATAGACAAACTCGCCCCCGAAAGCACCGCCTCCATGCAGAAAGATATGGCAAAAGGACATCAGAGCGAAGTACAAGGCTTGCTTTTCGACATGATTACAGCTGCAGAGGAGCAAGGAATTGAGGTGCCGACGTATAGGATGGTGGCGGAGAAGTTCAAATAAACCGCCACAAATCGTAACCTCCCCAATATACAAATGACTTTCAGAATAGTAAATAGACTAATCATAGGTAATGATGGAATTAACAATCATTGTACAACAAAAAATATATGAACTAAGAGGACAAAGAGTGATGCTTGATTTCGCTCTGGCTGCACTTTATTAAGTCACCACCGGCAATCTAAACAAAGCTGTCAAAAGAAACATAAAAAGATTCCCATCGGACTTCATGTTTCAACTGACCAAAGAGGAATTTGAGAAAATGAAATCAGACTTGATATTCCAAAATGGAACATCAAGTTGGGGAGGAACCCGTAAACTCCCCTATGCTTTCACCGAACAAGGGCTTGCCATGCTCTCCGGAGTGCTGAACAGCGACACCGCCATCGAAGTCAACATCGCCATCATGCGTGCCTTCGTAGCCGTCCGCCAACTGATAACCACTTCTCCCGCCAACTGCCTCGACAGCCTGGAACAAGAAGTACAAAACCTCAAAGCCTATATCGAAGAAGTCTTCACCGACCTGAACGACATCAACGAAGACACTCGTATCCAGCTCGAACTCATCAACCGGACTCTTGCTGAAATGCAATCTTCCAAACGGCAGTCCGACAAGCCCCGTAACAAGATAGGCTTCAAATAAACCGTCACAAAGAATCACCCAATAAGATATTTTCATACCTTTGTCCCGGACAACCCCGTAATTCGGTAATTTAATTCTTCAATAAATATGTTATCATTACTCACCATCAACTGGAATCCCGACCCCGAACTGTTCAAGTTCTTCGGCATATCCATCCGCTACTACGGACTGTTATGGATTATCGGTCTTGCTCTTGCCTACTTCATCGTGCAACGCCAGTATAGCGACCGCAGAATAGACGAAAAGAAATTCGAACCTCTCTTCTTCTATTGCTTCTTCGGCATACTGATAGGCGCACGACTGGGCCACTGCATATTCTACGACTGGGCCTACTACCAGGACCATTTCCTCGAGATGATTCTCCCCATAAAAATCCTGCCGGACGGCAGTTGGAAGATGACGGGCTACACCGGCCTTGCCAGCCACGGCGGCACGCTGGGCCTGATTATCGCCCTTTGGATGTACTGCCGCAAAACGAAGATGCACTACATGGACGTGCTCGACATGATAGCTGTTGCCACTCCCATCACCGCCTGCTGCATCCGCCTTGCCAACCTGATGAACTCCGAAATCATCGGCAAACCGACCGACGTGCCCTGGGCATTCATCTTCGAGCGGGAAGACATGTTGCCCCGCCATCCGGCACAGCTCTACGAAGCCATTGCCTACTTCATTTTCTTCTTGGGAATGGTCTGGCTATACAAACGCGGGCAGAAGAAACAAGAGACCAAGCTCGAAACAGATTTCAGCACCACCAAGCGGAAATCAACCACCGTGCAGGCCGAAGCCTCCCTGCCCTATCACCGCGGTTTCTTCTTCGGACTCTGCCTGACGGAGATTTTCACCTTCCGTTTCTTCATCGAGTTCCTGAAAGAAAACCAGGTGAACTTTGAGGACAGCATGACGCTGAACATGGGCCAGTGGCTCAGTATCCCGTTTGTGATTATCGGGGTATATTTCATGTGTTTCTACGGGAAGAAAGCTTCCAAATAAACATTTCAGCCCTACATAAGCAACATACCCACCCCTTTCATCTGTGTGGATTTCTCTACTTTTACGGCATCGAAACAGTAACCGTAAATCATATATTTATCATGAAAGAGAGACAACTGATGAAAGGGGCAGCTTTTATGCTGCTGGCAGCAACTGCCACCCCACCTGCGCATGCCCAACTGAAAACAAATGCCGGCGTGCAATACCTGCTTTCCCAGTCGAAAGACATGAGCCAGGATTTTCTGGACCTCAGCAACACCTATTTCTTCGCCGACAGCCTGGTATCGTTCGACACCTCCACCGGCAAGGGGACTGTCCAGTGGAAACGCCAGCAACTGATGCCCCGCCAGGCATTCAATGCAAACACCTACCTGCACCAGCCCCTCCAGTCGCTGGACTTCCCAGAGACGGCCTACGACAACAATCCACAACTGACGTTCACCGTCGAACCGGTCAGCGAACGTACCCTCCGCATCCGTATGCTTACCTCGCCCATCGTACCGAAAGAAGATGCCGATGACCCCATGCTCATAGGAAAGCCCGCCGACGGACGCTCCTTCTGGAAAGCCGAGAAGACGGACAAAGGTACGCTGTACACCTCCCGATACGGCAGCCTGCTCATCCAGAACTATCCCTGGCGTCTGGTACTGAAAGACGCCGACGGACGCCTGCTGACACAGACCCGTTGCTGGAGCGACAACGACTCTACGCAGGTCAAGGTACCTCCATTCAGCTTCATCAAGCGCGGCTCGGACAACTCACGCAGCATCAATCCCGTATTCAGCCTCGCGCCGAACGAGAAAATCTACGGTTGCGGCGAGTCCGCCACCGCACTGAACAAGGCCGGGCAGAAGGTCAACCTCTTTGTCACCGACCCGCAGGGCCCCGAAACCCCGGACATGTACAAGCCCATCCCCTTCTTCTTCAGCAACCGTGGCTACGGCATGTTCATACACACTTCCGCCCCCGTGACCTGCGACTTCGGCTGTTCCTACATCGGAGCCACCAAACTCTTCATGGCAGACGAAGCGATGGACATCTTCATCTTCCTAGGTTCGCCGAAGGAGATGCTGAGCGAATACACCGCACTGGTAGGACGGCCCGAAATGCCCCCCTTGTGGAGCTTCGGCACCTGGATGAGCCGCATCACCTACTTCAGCGAAGCAGAGGGCCGCGACGTAGCCCGGAAACTGCGTGAGAACAAGATACCGAGCGATGTCATCCACTTCGATACCGGCTGGTTCAGCGTGGACTGGCAATGCGACTACGCCTTTGCCGCCGACCGCTTCGACAATCCCCGGCAGATGCTCACCGACCTGAGGTCACAAGGTTTCCGCACCTGCCTCTGGCAACTTCCCTACTTCACTCCGAAAAACAAGTTCTTCCCTGAGTTGGTAGAACGCGGTCTGTACGTGCGCAACGGCAAGGGACAGCTCCCCTACGAGGACGTGGTGCTGGACTTCACCAACCCCGAAACCGTGCAGTGGTATCAAAAGAAGCTCGGCAACCTGATTGAAATGGGTGTAGGCGCCATCAAAGTAGACTTCGGCGAAGGTGCCCCACTGGATGCCATCTATGCCAACGGCCGTAGCGGACTGTACGAACACAACCTCTACCCGCTGCGCTACAACAAAACCGTGGCCGACATCATCAAGAAGCTGCACGGCGAAAACATCATCTGGGCACGCTCTGCATGGGCAGGCTCACAACGCTATCCGCTGCACTGGGGCGGTGATGCCGCCACCACCGAAACCGGTTTCGAGGGAACCGTCCGCAGCGGTCTCTCCATCGGATTGAGCGGGTTCTGCTTCTGGAGCAATGACATAGGCGGCTTCGTGACCCAAAGCCCCGAAAGCCTCTACCGCCGCTGGCTGCCCTTCGGCTTCCTCACCAGCCACAGCCGCGTGCACGGAGCACCTCCCACTGAGCCGTGGTACTACGGGAAAGAGTTCACAGACTATTTCCGCCGTTGCGCCGAGCTGAAGTACAAACTGATGCCCTATGTATACGCACAATCCAAAGAGTGCACCGAGAACGGCTGGCCGATGCTCCGCGCCCTGCTGCTGGAGTATCCCGACGACCCGGGTGCATGGCTGGTAGAGGACGAGTACATGTTCGGCTCCAATCTCCTCGTGGCCCCCATGCTCGAAGAGGGCAGCGGACGGGATGTCTACCTCCCCGGACGGCAGAAATGGATAGACTACCAGACCGGAAAGGTGTATGCTCCGGGATGGAACCATATCGAGTGCGGCACCCTGCCCATCATCATTCTTGTAAAGGACGGTTCGGCCATCCCCCATATCCCCGTGGCACAATGCACAGACCAGATGAAGTGGGACAAGATTACGTGGAAGAAGTATCTGGCAGACGAAAAGAAAGCCGAAGGGTTGCTCTGCCTGCCGCAGGACGGACGGTTGCAACGAATGTCCATCCCATAATCCCCTATCCTTTCATGTACGAGATGCGCATCTCAAGTTGCATGAAATATACATCTCGTACATCATGAGATGCACATCTCGTGCAGACAAAAGGTATAGATTGAGATAACAACCAAGAATGTTTGCTATGACAACCCACTACATTGAATCCATTAAACCCTAATGAACCATGAGAAACAAGTCACTACTCCTCATTTTCTCTCTGCTGCTTTGCCTGCAGACAAGCGCACAACAAACACAAGCCTTCCAAGATACCACGCTCACCGACGAACAGCGCGTGGACCATCTTCTTTCCATCCTGACATTGGATGAAAAGATAAACCTTCTTTCCACCGACCTCGGTGTCCCCCGCCTCAACATTCCCCGTTGCGGACACTACGAAGGACTGCACGGGCTGACCCTCGGCGGGCCTGCCATGTGGGGCGGACGCCAAAGAACGGAAGACGGGAAAGTAGTCCCCACAGACTGCCCCACCACCATATTCCCCCAATCCTACGGTCTGGGCTCCACATGGGACACCGATTTGGTGCAGAAAGTAGCGGAACAAGCCGCTGAAGAAGCCCGCTACTACATGCAGACCACCGGCAACAAGCGTCATGCCCTCGTGATGCGCGCTCCGAATGCCGACCTTGCCCGCGACCCACGCTGGGGACGCACCGAGGAGAGTTTCGGAGAAGATGCTTTCCTCACCGCCCAACTCCCCATTGCCAGCGTACGCGGCCTGCAAGGCAATCATCCCCGCTACTGGAAAACCGCCTCTCTGATGAAGCATTTCCTTGCCAACAGCAACGAGGACGGACGGGACAGCACTTCCTCCGACTTCGACACGCGCTTGTTCCATGAATACTATGCTTATCCTTTCTATAAAGGCATCACCGAGGGAGGCAGCCGTGCCTTCATGGCCGCCTACAACAGTTGGAACGGCATCCCCATGTCCATCCATCCCTGCCTCGAAGAGATTACCCGCAAGCAGTGGGGCAACAACGGTATCATCTGTACGGACGGCGGTGCCCTGAAACTGCTGATTGAAGCGCACAAGAGTTTTCCGAGCTTTGCGGAGGGTGCCGCTGCCGTAGTAAAAGCCACCACAGGACAATTTCTCGACGCATACGTTCCTTACGTCAAGGAAGCTCTGGAAAAGGGATTACTGACCGAAGTCGACATCGACAAGGCTATCCGCGGGAACATCTTCGTCGCCCTCAAGCTCGGCTTGCTGGACGGGGACAACTCCCGTAACCCTTATCTCTCTATCGGAAAGAACAGTACGGAGACACCGCCTTTCATGACAGCAGAAGCCCGCAGGCTGGCACGGGAAGTCACCGCCAAGTCCGTGGTGTTATTGAAAAACAAAAAACTCCTGCCACTCGATGCCGGAAAGCTGCGTAAAATAGCCGTTATAGGCCCGTATTCGGACAAAATCGTGCAAGATTGGTATAGTGGTACCCCGCCTTACGAAACAACGATTCTGAGTGGCATACGCAATGCAGTGAAAGAAGGAACCGAAATCATCCACGCCGAAGACAACCGCATGGGCCAGGCAGAAAAGGCTGCTGCAGCCGCCGACGTTGCCATCGTGTGTGTAGGAAACCATCCTTACGGCACGCGTGCGGACTGGAAGTTCTCTCCCGTCCCCAGTGACGGCCGCGAAGCCGTGGACCGCAAATCGCTGATGCTGCCCGATGAAGACTTGGTGAAGCTGGTGCTCAAGGCCAATCCCAATACCATACTGGTGCTCGTCAGCAGCTTCCCCTACACCATCAACTGGAGCCAGGAGCACGTGCCTGCCATCGTCCACATCACCCACTGCAGTCAGGAGCAGGGCAACGGACTGGCCGACGTACTCTTCGGCAAGGTGAATCCAGCCGGACGTACCGTACAGACGTGGGTGAAAGACATCACTGACCTACCCGACATAATGGACTACGACATCCGCAACGGACGCACGTATATGTACCACCAGGGCCCGGTGCTCTATCCTTTCGGCTATGGTCTGAGCTATTCCGACTTTGCATACGAGAAGATTGAATCCTTCAAGCAAGACAAGAAGAACATCCGCGTGACGGTATCAGTGAAGAATACCAGCGGACGCGACGGGGAAGAAGTCGTGCAGCTCTATGCCAGCTATCCGGAATCCAAAGTGGAACGTCCTTCCAAGCAGTTGCGCGCCTTCAGGCGTATCCCCATCAAGGCCGGCGAAACCCGGAAAGTGACGCTTACCGTGCCCAAAGAAGAGCTCGGCTATTGGAACGAAGGAAAGCAGATGTTCGTTGTAGAACCCGGAACGGTGAAGCTGCTGATAGGGGCTTCATCGGAAGATATACGGTTGGAGGGAAAGATCAGGCTATAAGAATGAAAAAGCCATCCCTTAACATACCGACTATAAAAATTAGCGAGTTATGCCACAACAACGTGGCAAACCCGCTAATTACATATTTGCAAGCATAAATGAAAAGTACAGGGTCACTTTACAATAAACTCATATCTTCCTGCCGCCAGTTCCACCACCCGTACATTCTCGGCCTTGTCAGGTAAAGTGAGTGTAGCTGTACTGTTAGCGGGCACTGTAACTTCATAATGCACACATTTCCCTTTCCATTCCCAGCGAGAAACAATTTCACCGTAAGGCGACCGATGACGAGCTTCAAACCGTTTCAATCCCTTTATGAAATGGGGACGGAGCAGAATGTTTTGAAAACCAGGTTGCGCGGGATCAGGGAAAATACCTCCCAGCCCCTTGTAGAACCAAGCACCTATTTCACCGAACATCATATGATTGTCCGAGATGTCACGAGTAGCCTGCAAATCCCAGTTCTCGAGCAGCGTAGTGGCACCGTTCACCATCCACCAACCCCATGAAGGATAAGTGTCCTGTACAGCCACCTTATAAGCTGTTTCAGCATAACCATTTTCGCTGAGTGCATTCAGAATAGCTTTAGCTCCTAATACACCCACATCCAAGTGAAAACCGTCCTCCTCTACCTTATGTGCCAAGTTAGCTGCCACTTTTCCTATCAACTCTTCGGGCACAATCTTCCATTGCAAGGGAACACTCAATTCGGTTTGTGAACCTTCGGCATAGATGCCTGTTTCTCGATTCAGGAACTTATCATTGACAGCTTGCTTTATCTCCTCCGACAAGGCATTATAATATTCGTAATCGGCCTGTTTGCCGAAGAGTTTGGCAGCAGCGGCCAAAATCTTGGTATCTACATAAAAGTAGACCGAGGAAGTCAGCTCTTTATTGGATTTTGACTTCACCGGCACCCAGTCTCCGCGCCCCCACGTAGTGAGATGATTGTTAGAGATACGCTCCACATAATCCACATAACGTTTGATGCTCTCGTAACAATCGCTCAAGGGCTTGCTATCACCGTAGAAGAGGTAGATATTCCAAGGGATGATGGCAATAGTACTAGTCCAGTCCAGCCCGTTGTCTGTACCATATCCCCATCCACCAGTTGGAATAATATCGGGCAGCACTCCGTTGGGCTGCTGTTCGTCACGATGGTCGGCCAACCATTTTTCGTAAACGGTAATTCCATCAAAGTTATAAAATGCTGCCTCAATGGCAAAATGACCGTCACCAGTCCAACCGTTCTTCTCGCGCTGAGGGCAATCGGTGGGGTAGCCCATCAGATTGGAAAGGTAAGAGTGATTGGCAGCATGGAGCAGCTTGCCTATCAGTGGGCTCGAAGATTCCAAGCTACCTACTGCCGGCACATCACTGTGCATGAAGTAAGCAATCAAGCTGTTTTGGTCAAGCTCAATAGGCTTATCTGCCACTACCTCCACATAACGAAATCCCTTGTAATTAAATCGGGGCATGAACTCATCCTCTTCTCCACTCAGAATGAGAATGTCCGTCTGAAAAGGGTCTTTCTCCTTATCGCCTCGAAAGTAGACATCAATGTTCGAGAGATCGAGGCGGCCATTTGGATGTAAGCGTTCGCCATGTTTGATTCTGACCTCCGTTCCCCGTTCACCCGAAACATGAATACAAGTCACACCGGACATATTTTGCCCGAAATCATAGATGTATGTTTTCTCGTCCACTTTGCGGAAAGAGACGGCGGGGAAAATCTTTACATTACGGATGGGATGTACTTGCTGGGCAGTGACATTGGAAGAAGGTACACTCCGATAGGCTACTCCGCGCCACTTGGAATCATCGAATTCCGGAGTGCTCCATCCTTTCTGCTCCAGACGTGCATCGTAGTGCTCGCCAGTATAGATACTATTAAAAGTGATTGCACCCGACGCTGTCCGCCAACTGAGATCGGTGGGAATAGTCTCCACGCTTCCATCGGTGTAAGTAATGCGCAAGTCCAGACAGAAAGCGGGACGGTTGCGCCAAGGGGCACGGTCGAAGTCCCACACTGCTTTGGATTGATGGTTATACCAGCCGTTACCCAAAAGTACGCCAATAGCGTTGTCACCATTCTGTAATTGTGAAGTCACATCATAAGCCACATACAAGTTGCGGCGATCAAAGCGGGTATAGAGAGGGGCAAGGCAGTGGTCTCCTATCTTCTCGCCATTGATGTAAAGCTCATATAGTCCAGCAGCGGCAATATAAGCACGCGCTGACTTTACCTTTTTGCCGGTCTTGAACTCTTTTCGGAAGTAAGGGGCAGGCCCATAATGAATATCCTTGCCATCGCCAATCCAAGCACCTTGCCAATGTTGCATCCCCATCATGCCCGTTTCAAAGTAAGAGACAGGAGAAGCAGTCTCCTTATATTCCATGTCGCTGCAGATTACTTTCCAATAATATCTAGTGAAAGGCTGCAGTTTTTTGCCCGCATAGGCCACAAGCAGATTACGGGAATCGTTCTTTCCACTATCCCACATCCTGCCACAGCCATTGACCACATTCAACGAGTCTTCGTCTACCACAATCCGCCAGGAAGTCTGCACAGCTCCCTGCCTACCATCTTCCATCCGCCAAGAAAGGCGTGGAACGGGATTATCCAAACCTATAGGTCTGTCAAGATGTTCGCTCCTCAGATCAACCAAACGAACCGGAGTCTGCCCTTGTACAGTAATGCAAGCAAAGAATGTGAATAGAAGCAGTATATTTCTTTTCATAACTCCATTGTTTATCTATTCCGTAGTAATCACCAGTTCCTTGCCCTCCCTCAGTTGGTCATGGGTGATAAAGTAACCGTCAATCTTTTTACCGTCATAAGTAATGTCAATAATCTTCTTGCCGCTTCCTTTCTTCACAATCGTAAAGGGACGACCATTCAGATTGAACGTCACTTTATCGAACAAGGGAACAGTAACAATATATTCAGGATCGGCAGGCGAATAAGTGTAAAGTCCAATAGCATTGAGCACATACCACGAAGACATCTCGCCGGCATCATCCATCCCTGCATAAGCCAGCTTGTCGGCACCCATGTCATAGTAGTGGTTCATCAGGCTGTCGAGAATGCATTGGGCTTTCTCTTGTTTGTCTATGAAATAATAGGTGTAAGGAATGCTGTGTCCCGGCTGGTTTCCGTGACAATAGTTTCCGATGAATCCGGTCAGGTTGTGGGCCTCGTAACCTCTCCACGGTTCGCTGAATAAGGAATCCAGTTTAGCCTCCACCGCCTCTTTACTGGGATAGAGCTTAATCATGCCTTCGGGGTCGTGGGGGGCGAAGAAGAGGGCGTTCCATGCATTGGCCTCACGGTACATGTACTGGTAATAGGGATAATACGGATCGAAATCCTGAATCCAGCTACCATCGTCAATCTTACCTCTCCAAAAGCCGGTAGAGGGGTCGAATAGCGTCTTGTAGTTGTTGGAGCGTTCCATCATCAGCTTGTAGTTGGCTTCATCTCCCAGCTCCTTGGCTACCAAGGCTACGGCATAGTCATCGTAAGCATATTCCTGGGTCTTGGTCACAGCCCCTTTGTATTCGTCCCATGTGGGTACATTCACTGTGTCTTTTTCAGCAATCCAACCTCGCTCCATATACTCATCCAAATAGCGACGTCCTCCTTTACCGGGCACCGTAGCATTTTTCAGAATCAACTTATAAGCACGCTCCAGATCGAAATCATGCAAACCACGCAACCAAGAACCAGAAATAAAAGTGGAAGCGTGATCACCATGGAAGAAGGTGGGCATGTAGCCGTCACGCTTCTCGCCTTTGTCAATAATAGACCTAATGATGTCAGTAGTCACATCGGGAGAAATCATACCTATGAGTACCAGTTTGTTGCGATAATCGTCCCAAAAAGAAGGGTCAGTGTAATAGTGGAAGCCGTTATTCACTACTTCGCCACGGACATCAGTATATTCATGATTCACATCGCTACGCAAAGCCGGCCATTTAAAAGCATGGAAGAAAGTAGAATAAAACAATCTCTTTTCACGTTCCGTGCCACCTGCAACTTGAATCTTGGAGAGGAGTGCTTCCCAAGCCGCATCGGCTTCTTCTGCCACTTGTGCAAAACTTTTGTTCAACATTTCGGCCTTCAAATTCATTTGAGCATTCTCTATACTCACAAACGAGAAACCAGCCTTCACTTCCAAAGGTTCAACACCTTTGCTGTCGATAAAACGCAGCACAGCCACCTCATGTTTGTCGTCTTTTACCATTTCCACTTGGCCTATTTTATAGTTGGTCTTAGCGTAAAAGTAGATTTTACCATCGCCATCTTGATAACCCGTGAACGTATTATCGTCAACCTTCTCAATCTTCCAATCACGGACATCATTATTAGAACGGCGGATGTCTACCAATAATGACTTATCGTCGCCCTTGCCGAAAGTATATTTATGGTAGGCACAACGCAAGGTACTGGTCAACTCGGCGTTCACTTTATAGCGTTCCAGATAAACTTGGTAATACCCCGGATGCGCAGATTCCTTCTCGTGACTAAACCCGGAGCAATAATTACCCGGAGCGATAGTTCCCACCACTGGCAACATGGGGACATGCAACAAGTTCCAATGCCCTTTAGCAGTATGTGAAAAACCATAAATCACAGTGTCCTCATATTGATAGCCCGCACCGCTACGAAACTGTGTAACGGGGCTGAGCTGCACCATTGCGTTGGGCAAGGTAGCACCCGGATAAGTTTCCGCACCCCATGTACGTGACTTTATTTTGCGCGTATACCCTAAGTCCTCAGGCTCCCACAAAGTAGCCGTACCCAAGAAAGGATTGACATATTCGGTTAATTTCTTCTGCGTACCGCCACAGCCCGTCAGAACAATCAGGGCGAACAGTAGAAATAAATATTGATTCTGTTTCATCTTTTGTGTTTATTTTATATAAAAAACTGTTGTCTCTAAAAACATTATTTCCAAAATAACTGCCAATTAAAACTGGCTCTAAAAAAAAATGTGCCGAAACCCAATAACCAGATTGAGTTTCGACACACTTTTAATTGCTAACTTATTTCAGGCTCTTTTCAAAGAGAGCTTTGGCTTCAATCAAAGTACAACCACTTGTCTGCGTAGTCAAATGGTTGTTACCGCTATTGTTCATTGCCCAGTTAGTATTATACAGCAAATCAAGTTTATTGATTCCCTTTCGCCACAAGATTTCAGCATTATTGTTAAAGAAAGTGATGAATTTCTTCTTATATATGGGGTCCAAATTCGGTTCCATAATCAACTGCACATAATAACGCATGAAAATACCCTTAAACAAACCTCCGTCACCATCGCCTTCATCACGAAGTAAATTGTTTCCAGTATCTATCATGCTGCTATTACTGATACCGAAATTGGCAGCCTTACGAGCATCTTTCAAATAGGACTCTTCTCCTGTGATCTTATACAGTTCGTAAGCAGCACCCAAGAATGTACCTTGGTTATAAGAAAGAGAAAGTGTACTCAACTCACCCGTTTCACCGTTCACATTATCATAGATGGCGCCGGTAGCAGGGTTAAATAAATTTTCACGCTCCCATTTATAAATATTGACAGCCCAATCCAAATCCTCCTGATTCCCGTTAATACGGTAAAGACGAGCAGCAAAGCAGCAGGACCGTTGGAACAAGCATTTTTGCTCCATAGCCGGTCGTGAGTCCAAGCAATGCCACCACCTGCGTAATCGTTCCAACCGGTCTTGATTTCATTCCACATCTCTTGAGAAGTTTCCAGATACTTGTTTTCATCAGTAACTTCGTACAAGCGAATCATGGTGAGAGCAATCCACTCCATATCATCATAAAAGTTGTTCCAATAACTGCCACCGTTCTTTGCCTTGATACCGACATACCATTTGTCGAACAAGTCGCTGTACTTGCTATCTCCGGTACGATTGTAAGCATCTATCATCACATCCATAGCATGAGCCTGCGGCCAATAATGGAAATCCTTGATTGAACCGTCATTCCCGTAGTTGAAATAATTCTCTTCCGTATTCCAGAAACGATCTATCAGGGTCACAGAACTGCTGTCGGCAGCCGCATCCCAATCTATGGTGTAAAGCCCCTTATCATACATATACTCATCTTCTATCTCGCACGATTGAAGTGCCAAAAGAAGCAGGGGCAGACAAAATAATATTTTTTTCATAATCTCTCCTTAAATTAGTTGGCCAATTCCACTTTATGAGTATAGTTCTCCACATTGAATATCACACTAATCTTGGTGATGGCACCCGGATTGTGGCCATCGGCCGCACCATCGAATTCATTGTTCAGTTTCCACTTCTGATCCCATTGGTTATCAGGAGTCTCCATAATGTAGAAATAAGGATCTTCGGGAGTAGCCGCACCAGGATTAGAGTCTGTAGTATTCTTGGTTCCCCAATACTGTATACTACCATCAGCATAAGTCATCAAGAACTTATAGCGTTGGTCGCGCCCCCATCCTTCTTGCTTGAACTCAATTTTATCCTGACCGCAGAACACACCGTTTCCAACATAAGGCAATTCAAAAGTTGCGGCACCACTCGGACAGAAGTAGAATTCCATCTTACTTACTTCCCTGACGGTTACAGATGCAATGGAGAAATCCATCTCAATGCGGTAAACTCCCGTCTTTTCTACGGTTGTCTCGCCTTCGCCTTCCATAATCTTATTGCCATTGATATAAAACACCTTGGCACCTTCGGCTGCTCTATCTACCAGTTTGTAAGTCTTTCCGCCTTCCAACTTCGTAAAGACTTCGAACTTATCCTTTTCGGGTGAAGCACACGCCACAGCCTTAGAAGCATCCATACCACCTTCAGTAGCACTTCCGGTCAAGTAAAGCTGTGCCGGAATCTCTTCAAATCCCACCAAGCGAGTGATGGTGAGCTTCTTGCTTTCCTTTGCCATTACAGAATTCAAACCTCTGGAAGCCATTACTGTCCAAACAAGTGTACCCGTCTCACCACTGTTCAATCCGGCAGCCGCACCAACCTTGTTCAATGTCTTGTGGCTGATGGTAGCATAGCTCAAAGAACCGCCATTGTCAGAAAGCACTTTGTAAATAGGCTTAGAAAAATCTCCACCTTCTTTATCGAATACCACTTCATAAAGAGGGGCACCGCTATCTTCAGCCTTGGCCGACTCCCATTCAAAGAACAGGCTGGCGCTGGCCGACGATTGCAAGACTACTTCCTTGCCGTCAGTGGGTTCATACAACTGATTTACTGAGGAAACTTTGGAATCCTTGTATTCCATGTCTTCCGTACAAGACGTAGCAAAGAGGACTGCCGAAAAAAGAGCTATTGTTGAGAATATTGTTTTCATTGTTCTATTGTTTTTAATGAGTTTAGATACACGTTAATTTCCATATCCCGGATTGTTAGGCGCCAGATTGGGATTCAAATTGATTTCACTGATAGGAACTGCCCAAAGATAATCTCTTGCCTCTTCGAACTTGCGAGTGTCAAGCTTGTTCTCGTCCACGAAGCTTGCACCGCGCACCTTGCCCGACAAGTATTCGTTACCAGCCTTCCAACGCTTAATATCATACCAGCGCAAACCTTCCATCGCCATTTCTACACGACGTTCGTCGCGAATAATCTGCCTCATCTCTTCCTTGCTCTTTCCGGCAGGAAAGTTCAAGGCTGCATCGGCAGTAAATCCGGCACGTTCGCGGATGGGACGGATGGTCTTGTTCCATACCTCTTCAGTCATACCGCTTGTTTCGTGAACAGCCTCAGCATACATCAGCAAGATGTCAGCATAGCGCATAGTGATGATATTCATACCGGAATTCTGGTCACCGGGAGCCTGCGGATTATAATACTTACGGGTGAAATAACCGGTAGAAGTGCCGTTTCCACCACCATCGTAGGCATCGGTTCCCGAACCCGGACGAATGTTGATGACTACGTCTTTACTGCCATCGTCCACATTGCCACTCCAGTCATAGCCATCATAAATGATAGTAGCGGTGAGACGTGGGTCACGGTTGTCGTAAGGATAAGCAGGGTTATAATCTGTCCCGGCTTCACTGATAGTCTTTCCACTAAGCATCAGATAAGTGTCTACCAACGATTGCTGCGGCACACGGTTCACGGCACGTCCGCCTCTTGACAAAGGAATCATGTCTACCATCTCACCCCAAGTAATCAAATTGGGTACATAAGAACGGTCCATGATAATCTCTTCATTATACTCATTGGCTTCATCAAAAAGCCCGGCATAATCAGGAAATAAGGCATAAGTACCATATTCGCCCTGTTTGTTCATCAGATTGTCGCAATAAAGCATCACATTGTTCCAGTCGCTATCCATCAAGTAGACACGAGCCTGCAAAGCACAAACGGCACCTTTAGTAATTTTGCCCTTGTCTTCTTCGGGCAATTGGTCGCGAGTGGGAAGCGCATCCTTGATGTCTTCCAATTCTTGGTGAATGAAGCTGATAATGGTTTCGCGGTCTGTACGACTTACACTCCGCGATTCTTCCAGCGTGATGTCCTCCGTAAAGAAAGGTACTGCACCATAAAGGTTAGTCAGACGGAAGTAGAGGCTTGCACGGATATAGCGTATCTCGGCAATCATACGTGCTTTAACAGATGCGTCCATGTTGGGTACCAGATCCACCTTTTCAAGGAACACGTGGCAGGTCTTTATGCCTCCGTAAAGGTCTTTCCATTCATTCTTGAAGATGTCGAGCGAGGGAGTAGCCATACCTTTGCGAATGGCACGTTGGTCGTCCACACTGCGACCGTCGTAAGCATTGTCACTCAAACTTTCATCGCTCCACATACGGCCTGCATTGTACATCTGGCTGTAAGCCATGTTCACCACATACTGGGCTTTGGTGGTGGAAGTCCAATAAGAGTTATCCGTAAATTTGTTTGTCGGTGCGTTCTCCATCTCGTTGCAACTGCAAAGCATCAGAACAGCCATTCCGGCAAAAGCTATATATTTTCTTAGTCTCATAGTTATCTGTTGTTTTTAGAATTCAATGTCTATACCGAAACCATAGTAACGGAGCGTCGGGTAGTTTCTACCAGAATTGGCGCCACTATTACCCATCTTAGAGTCGAACTCAGAAGATTCAGGGTCAATAAACGAGTTATTACTGAAAGTCAGCAAGTTTTGTCCGTTGACATAGATACGTGCCTTTTCCATACCCACCTTGCGGCTCCATGTTTTAGGGAATGTGTAACCAATCTGCAAGTTCTTCAGACGCAGGTATTTTCCATCCATCAAGAATAGGTCGGAACCTTGTCCGTTTCCGTAGTTGTTTCTGTTGGAAGTAGAACCCGGAGCAGTAAGTCTCGGCCAACGTGCATCGGTGTTGGTAGGAGTCCAGAAATCCAGTTGATGCTTATAGATATTATAAGAGTAATTGGCGTGGAACGGTTCAATCAATTCACCACGAAGCATCATGTCACGCTTGCCCACACCCTGCCAGAACATACCGAAATCGAATCCTTTCCATTCTACATTGTAGTTGAAACCGAAAGTAAGACGAGGGAAGGCATTACCCAAGATAAACTTATCCTTCGAGTCGATGACACCATCTTCGTTACGGTCTACAAACTTCACGTCACCCGGCTGTACCTTTCCACCTACAGGAATAGCCGATGCCTCAATCTCCTCGTAGCTTTGGAAAAAGCCGTCCATCTTGTAACCGTAGTAAGACTCCAACGGACATCCTTCACGGGTGATACGGCTCAACTCCTCTATTTGTGAGATTCTTTCGTGACCAGGGTACTTCAGCACTTCATTCCAAGAGTCACCAAGATTGAAGTTGAAGTTATGATTTGCGGCTCCCGTTTTCAAACGATAGTTGATAGAGAGGTCCCAACCTTGATTCTGCATCTCACCAATGTTGTCCATCGCCATATCCGTACCGAATACCGAAGGCACAAGGGGCTTCATTAAAATGTCGCTCGTACGCTTGTAGAAATAGTCGAACGTCACATTCAAAGCGTTATTGAAGAACGAAGCGTCTACACCCACGTTGAAGGTTTTGGTCTTTTCCCAAGTCAAATTATCCTTACCTAACTTAAAACCTGCGCCTGATACTGTCTGGTTATTATATGCGTAAGAGTTGTTGTACAGTTCGTAAACAGTAAAACGGTCATAAGTACCAATAGACTGGTTACCCAAGATACCAAAAGAAGTACGCAGTTTCAAGTCACCCACACGTTCCTTGTAAGCCTGCATAAAGTTCTCCTCGCTCAAACGCCAGCCTAATGAAACAGAGGGGAAGAAACCCCATCGGTAGTCTTTATGAAACTTGGAAGAAGCGTCATAACGGAAGCTGAATTCTGTATAATATCTGTCAGCGTAAGAATACCCCACACGTCCCAACAGAGAAGTCAGACTGGTACGGTTGGATTCATCTACAAATGTTTTTCCTGTGATGTTTCCCACAGTACTATTGGTAATGTCTGTACCGATACCCAAGTCGGGATCTACCCCCTTCTTCTCAATCTCATTGCTAGACGAAGTAAACGATTCATTGGTTACTCCAAAAAGCCCGCTGACATTGTGTTTACCGAATGTCTTGTTGTAATCCAACAAAAGTTGGCTATTAATAAGGTAAGCCGTATGATTCCAGTTACTGGTCCGATAGTCAGTATCTTTCACTGGACGTGGTTCGGTAGCCTCTTCATTCAAGTAATAGGATACGCCCAAATTGCGGGTAGAACGCATGTCGTTTATCACATCCGCACCCAACACTCCACGCAACTTCAATCCGTCAATAAGCCGGAATTCAGCATTGACATTAGCGTTCAGATAATTGTTACGATACTTGTTACGGCCACCAGCTTCCAATGCTCCCAATGGGTTAAATTCAGTCAATACATCATTTAACAAATATCTTCCATCTTCCGATTTCATTTTGTAATAATAATAAGTAGGTACACGGGCGGCATCCACTTCCAAACTCCCACCGGTGGTACTTACACTATTATTACGTGTATAAGCCAAAATAGCATTCAGTTTCAAACGTCCCACTTCCGTGCTAACATTGGTACGAAAATTATAACGCTGCACGCCAAAATCACTGTTGCCCACATAATTACTTTCCTGGTCATAATAACCCATGGACACCATGTAAGTAGTTTTATCACTACCTCCAGATACGCTTAGATTGTAATTCTGCTGTAAGGCTGTGCGGACTATCTGATCAAAAAACCAGCTTTCTTCATTTTGATGGGCAGCCAGGTCACGGATTTGATCGGGTGTATACAAAGGAGCCTCTCCAGCATTGGTGGCAGCTAAATTGCGCAAAGTAGCGTTCTGATAGCCTTTCACCGGAGAAAACAAGATATCCGGATTCTGCCATCCCATCATACCACTTAACCGAACTGTCGCACGCTGGTTCTTCTTACCTTTCTTAGTAGTAACCAAAACTACACCATTGGAAGAACGTGAACCATAAATAGCAGCTGTACCGGCATCTTTCAAGATGGAAATGTTCTCAATATCATTGGGATTCAATTTATCGAAACTACCGCCATCAGCTACCAATCCGTCTATGACAAAAAGCGGACTATTGTCATTCACAGTGCTGATACCACGGATATTAAAGTTAGTCTTACGATCATTAGGATTGCTACTGCGCTGCTGGATAACCACGTTGGGCGCAGCCCCTTGCAAAGCATCTGTCATGTTAGCCACGGGACGGTCTTCGATCATGGAAGCCTTTACCTGGTCTACAGCACCTACGGCACTCTTGCGGGTAGTAGTACCATAACCGATGACAATAACTTCATCCAGCACCTTGGTATCCTCCTTTAAGACAACATTCAATTGTTTTTGATTTTTCACAGCAATTTCCTGAGTGGCATATCCCACATAGGAAAAGACGAGAACATCTTGGGCACTACAAACAATGGAATAGTTTCCATCCACATCTGTAATGGTACCCACACCTTCTTTACCCTTAACAGTAACACTCACTCCAATCAGGCTTTCACCTGTGGCATCCTTAACGGAACCTCTCACCGTGGCATTGTTTTGCTGCACCACAGTAATAGTCTCCGCATGTGCATAAACCGCAGGAGCCTGCGCCAGCATAGTCACAGCAGGCAAGGCAATAAGCCAGAACTTATAGTTCCCACTTATCCGAGCCAGCAATGAATTTACTGTGTACACTCGATTCTTTTTCATATTCTTTAAGATTAAACATTATAATAAATCACGATAAAAAAAGGAAAAGAACACAAATAATACCAACGAACAACCAATTCATGCAATTTGTATCCTAATCCTCCTTCCAGCGCACTTTATTGATTTTAAATAATTCCTATTTTTACAAGCTGTTCAGCAAATCCACTTTACCCTCGTTCACTAATTTCAGAATCAATTCTCCAAACAGCGTGTTCTGCCAAGCAAACCATGCACGGGTAAAGTTAGTGGGGTCATCCTTGTGGAAAGACTCGTGCATGAATCCCGTACCGGCATCCGTATCCATCAGCATTTTGATACAAATCTTTATCTCCTCATCATTCTGGCTGGTGAATGCCTTCATCATGATACTCATAGGCCATACCATATCATAACCAATGTGCGGACCTCCGATACCTTCACCGGCTTTACCTTTAAAAAAGTAAGGGTTGCTGCCACTCCACACAAAGCGGCGTGTATTCTGATAGATAGGATCGTTTACGTCCACATCACCCAAATAAGGCATAGCAAGAAGGCTGGGTACATTGGCATCGTCCATTAACAGATGATTGCCGAATCCATCTACTTCAAATGCATAGATTGTCCCAAACTCAGGATGATTGTAAGTGGCATATTTCTTCAGGGCTGCCTCCACTTCGGCTGCCAAATCGGTGCATTCTTTGGCCAAGGATGTTTCCTTGTTTACTTCCGTCAGAATTTCAGCAGCCTTTCTCAAAGAAGAGACAGCGAAAAAGTTGGAAGGGACCAGGTACTGAAGCGTAGTGGCATCGTCCGATGGGCGGAAAGCGGAAACAATCAGTCCCACCGGTTTGACCGGAGCACCCAAGCCGTCGTTATTCAGCGTATCAAGAGCACGTTCCGTCTTACGTTGGAAACGGTAAGGGCCTACACCGTCCTTACGCTGCTGTTCCTTGAAAGTCTTCAGGATAGCAGTAATTGCCTTCATCCATTCACCGTCGAAGATACTGCTGTCACCAGTTACTTTCCAATATTGGTAAGCCAGACGAAGCGGGTAACAAAGAGAGTCTATCTCCCATTTGCGCTCGTGCAGTTCGGGCTTCATATCTGTCAAGTCAGTCATCCAGTTGCCACCCGTAGGTCCGTCGTTGAAAGCATTGGCGTACGGATCAATGTTGATGCAAAGGAACTGACGGCGAATGACACCTTCGAGCATCTCTTTCAATTGCGCATCATTGTTAGCTAACTGCACATATGGCCACACCTGCGCACCGGAGTCACGCAGCCACATAGCATGGATGTCACCGGTATAAACAAAAGTATCGGGTTTACCGTCCAGCATGCGAAAGTGTACAGTAGTGTCAAGCGTATTAGGAAAGCAATTCTCAAACATCCACGCCAACTTAGGATTGGTAAGCAGTTTCTTCACGCGAAGAATCTCAGCTTCCACCGCTTTTGAGGTGAAAAGGCGTTTCTTCATTTTTGGACGATTGCTCTTGTAAGCAGCAGTCATCTGAGCATAGTTCTCCACACAAGTGTTGTCACCTTTCAGGGTAAAAGTGTCTGCCTTAGCATAGCCTTGCATACAGAGCATGGCAACAGCGCACAAGGTAATGTTTCTCTTTTTCATTTGGTCTGATTCGTTTTAATTATAAAGACTGATTAGCGAACACGGCCAAACGCGCGTACATCTCTACCATGGCGGCTTGTGTCAGCAGCCATTTACGATTGTCGCAGCTCTTGCCGGTGAAATCAGTATTGAAAAGGCCGTTATCTTCACGGGCATGCGTCCAAGCATAGTCCAGACTGCGGGCAAAGGAATCAAGATAAACCTTGTTACCGTCCACCTGATAGAGCTCTATAAAACCACGCAACATAACGGCGGTGAACCACACATCGCCCTTCTTCAGCATACGGAACGGTTCTCCCTGTCCGGGGGTGAATTCCATGAAGAAATAATTATGGCAAGCGGCAGCAATCGCTTGCGCATCCTTCAGATACTGCCCATTACCGGTAAGCTGATAGAGCAAAGCAGCCGACTGCATCATCTGACCGCTGTTATAGGCAAATTTGGCACGTCCTATCTCACCGTCCAAACGCATGTTGTCGAAGTAAAGGCAGTCTGTTGTGTCCTGCAATGTTGCTTTAGTCCACTCGTACAAACTCTTCCCTTTCTCAAAATAGGAGCTGTCTTGCGTAGCCTTGAAAAGTTTCAGGGCAAAGACGGAACCAGGGGCGTTGGAACAAGTGTTCTTTGATTCCTTCTTCTGTTCGCACCAATAGATACCTCCTCCCAAACAATCGTCCATACCGCTTTCTATAAACTTCCAGATAAGCTTGGCGCTCTGCAGATAGTTCTCTTGGCTAGTCATCAGATAGACGTCTGTGAAGTCAATGCCGAGCCACACGTTGTCATCGTAAAAGCGGTCGGACAACGGAGCGTCCTTGATGTAAGAAGCATACGCTTCGGGCATACGACGAGTATCGAAATATTCAGCAAGTCCCGGAAGCACCTTCTCATCAAGCAACTTCTGATAGTTCCCGAAATCTTTCTTGTTATCTTTAGTGGCCTCCATCAACGCATTCACTGCGGAGAAGGTACCGGAATAAGGCCACAAATAAGAGTAGAGATTGGGACGGTTCTTCTGTTCCTCGGAAGCCAGATAAGTAGCGGTATAGCCTTCCACGTCCGAAGGATAATTCTCACGCAACAGACAAGTGCCCGGTGCGGAATAGTGAGCATATAAGGAATCAAGTGTTTGTGTAGATCTGACCAGCATTGCGTTGTCTGCCACAGCCGGTTCTTTCTGTGTCTTGCATCCGGTTACTGCCAAGGCGCATGCCAATAGGCAGAGGAGTGCTTTCTTGGAATTTTTCATCTTTTTTCTACGGCATTAAATTGTTCGACTTGTTTTTCACTCCGTTGCAGGAGTCTTCTTTTATATAATATATAAACCCTATTAAAAACGATTGCAAAAATAGACAGTAAGGTTAAAAGCCAACTATAAATCCGTGACATAACCGTCCACATTCCGGACATGGCAGAATTCTAAAACAAGTTTGTCACAAAACAGACACACCGTTTCCCCCATACTTCGGAAACATCATTTCCCAACAACTGGAAATTCTGAAATACGCAGGGTTGTACAACCGTAGGGTATCAGCGTGATTTCTTGCTCTCCTCCTTCGGCACTGCCACAGAAAGAGAAAGGCTGGGGCCCTGCCATTTCATTATATACTGTCCAAGTAGGGATAAGACGAGCCTTCATCTTTATTTCAACCGGTGCATTTTCCTGATTCCAAGGAAAGTCCAATTGCTGTTTTTGGCTATTGATACTTACTTGGGCCACCTCGTTCATTCTGTTACGGTCAAAATCCACCAATCCGTAGTTCCATGGATCCGAAGAAGTCACCTGATAATAATAAGAACCATACCAACTATCCTTAAACTCTTTCTTTTCCCAATTTTCTTCCATTTTCAGGGCATATACCAACGGACCTCTTTCAATAGATACTGCGTTTTCATACCAAGTGCTAGTAAAGACCTCCATGGGCAGATACAGTTCAATCTTATCATTCCGCTTCCATATACGGTCTACGATAGCTATTTTCCCACCTTTGACAGTTTGCTCCATCTTTCCATTTACCCGTATTTCAGCTTGCTTGCACCACTTCGGAACACGCAGGTGAAATGGAAATTTCACTTGTTTCACCTTATTCCTCACCTCTTTAATGGTAAAAGTTATCTGATGATCCATCGGATAGTAAGTATCTTCACTGATAACCACCGGTACATTATCACCCACATTGGCTGTTACTTCCGACGGAGAATAGACAATGGCTGCAATGCCGTTATCAGGTGTGGCATACCATAGGTGCTGTGTAAATTTTGGCCAACCTTGGTGCATATTCGAAAAACAACATGGGTATCCGGTCAGAGTGCCAAAAGCAAGGTCTGTCCCTTCATGATCCTGGTCGAAGTTGCGACGATGGCGTGTTACCATCACCTGATTCGGTTGCTGGAAATATTGCTTAGTCATAAAGTCATCGGATATTTGGGCTGGTAAAGCATTAAAAGCAATGCGTTCCAAATGGTCGGCAAAGTCTATGTCTCCTGTAATCTCCACCATTTTTTCCAGCGAGTACATCAACTCTACGGCCGAACACAACTCCGAGCCTTGTGTAGGATTGTTTCCATGCAAAGCCTCATCGCCTCCATACATGCCTTGCGGCTGTCCGTGGAACCGGCGAATATCTCGAAAGCCTTCCTTGACAGCATCAATATATTTCCGGTCGGTATCTTGCTGATAATAAATAATCGGTTCTTTGATGCCTTGTGCCAAATTAACACAGTGTATAGTGCAGGGTCTGCGCAAGTCTCCCCTATCTACCATATCTATGAAACTGAAACTCTGCCGGTGCAGCAAATGCCCCAATTCAAGCAAAAAATCCTCCCCCGTAAGATTATAAAGCCAATATACAGCTTGCAAATTGTCACAAGCACGGAATTCTGCCCAACTGCTCCAGTGTCCTAAAGGTTTTTGCGGCAAGGTATTCAGTTGATAACGGAAATATTTTGTCATAAAAGCGACGACTCTCTTATCGTTCGTTGCCGAATAATACTGCTGTAGGATTTTCAGCACGACCATACGCGGCCACCAGTCTTGCGAGTTATCACGTTGCAGTCCAGGCTCTCCCGGATAATCTTTTTCAGGACCGAAGAATCCGTCCTCACGCTGGCTCTGCAAAGCCCATTCTATCCAAGGTTGCACTTTGGCTTTCAAGACATCATCATCCAGTATATACGCCAAAGGAAGTAGACCGTCTATCCAGTATGGACCGCGTTCCCACTGGTCTCCATCACCACCTAACCAACCATTGCGTTTGCCCATAACCGAAGGGTAAAGAACATCCATCTGACCACTGGCGCCATTTTTCTGACGAACCAGCATTTCGTGCAACCAGCCTTTAGGTTTGATACTGCCTAAAGGAAGTTCCATTAAGGGCTTACGGAGTAGAGGATAGCGATTATTCTTGTAGTTTCCTTCTACTACCTGGCTCAAAAGAGCATCCACTTGTTTCTCCGCCTCAGGCGTAAACCACTTTTGAGCAGATATTGTAAAGAGATTAGCAGCTAATAAACATACAACAGCAAATATTTTAATTTTCATTTTTCAAGGTATTTGTTATTTCCAATAAATTTACTTCAATAGAGTTGTTAACTTACTCACATTAAGCACTTACACCTGAGAATCATCAGATCCTTGTGTCTGTGGTGACAGACACAAGGATCTGAAAAATGGGAATATAATAACTGTTTATTCGTATACTTCCATTTCATAAATGCGCACATCTTTACCAGAAGCCGATTGCATGGGCTGTGTCACTAAAAGACGCAGGTAGCGAACACTTTCAGACTTATTTAGCGTGCGATTCAGTACATTCTTACCATTACCAGAAACATAGTCCAGTGTGCGCCATTCACCATTCTTGTCGCTCTTACCTTGCAGAAAGCAGGAGGAAGTGACGTAGGAATGGTTTTCGCCGGCAGCGTTCAGTAACTTCCAGCCATTAATGCTTCTTTCACCGCCCAAATCAAAGTCTACGTAGTGGGGCATTTCAGCAATAGCACACCACTTTGTGTTTTCGTCGCCATCTACCATGAAAGCCGGCTTCTCTTTCTCGTTCACATAGCTTGAATAGCCCATTACCATGTCCTGCTTCAGAATGTTCACTCTCTCTGTGGAGCTTTCCGTCTGATAGCGATTGCACTTGTTTGCCGTACGGAACAGTTCGGAAGCGGGACAAACAGAAGTAGCAGCAACATCAGTCAAAGTGGCGGCAAAAATAACAATATCCTTATTATCGGGCAATACCACCTCAGTAGCCTTTTCTGGCAGGTCTATTGCGAACTTAAACATGTAAGTGAACTCATACGGCTGATCGCCTTCACCGGAATGGCGGTGCGTACCCACATAGGCAACTTCAGCATCTTTCAGATAACCTTCCGTATGTCCGGTGTGCCCCCACTGACCGATGAAGCCAGTATAAGAAGGAACAATGACTTCCTGCACATACTTGCCTACGCGGAATATCCCCTTCACATCTTTATCAGAAGCGGCAGCAGCAAGGATATAGAGTCTGTTATAAGTACAGTCGGCGGGCAGTTTCAGTACATTGCCCTTGCAAGCCATACCATTCAGCTCTTCACGTGTCTCCAATTTGAAAGGCACTCCATGCACATTCATCTCGGCAGGTATCAATTCAGCAGCATAAGAATAACCAGACTCAAAGTTGGCAGCAGCCTTGAACTCGTTCCAACTGAAGCACTTCTTATCATAAACAAGGGGCAATGGTTCGGCCACCGTCTGCACCTTTTTATTGGAAGCAAAACGTACCTTGTAGGTCTTAATGCTGTTTGGATTGACTGACACTTCCAAGCGATTTCCACTGAATGTAGCCTTACCGATGGTCTTTTCCGTACCATCTGCTTCTACAGCAGCCACAAGGTTGTCGGCAAAGACAATCGAGGCTTTCTGCGCCTGCTTGCCTGCGGCTTCATACACGCGTACCACATATTCATCTGAACTTTCGGCTTTCTTTAAGGCTTTAATAAGTACATTCCGGTTATCGGAAAAAGCCAATGAATAGCTCTTACCTAATTCGCCGCGATGCTTTCCAACAACGAACGCCTTGATGCGCTGGTTCAGCAACTCAGCATTCTCGCGGGTTTGAACTACGTCCAAAGCGCCCACATGACCTACCAAGCTGTAAGTAAAGGTATGGTGACCGAAGTCCTGACGATCTTGATAAGCATAGTTCTTTTTTGTCTTCGGAGTGTGCAGCAAAGTGAGACGCAGGGTGTTGTTATCAGGCTTGTCCCAGCCATATTTGCTGTCGTTCATGATGGAAACGCCATAAGAACCGTTAGCGTCCGTTAAATCTGCCCAATATTGAGCATATACTTCGTAAGCGGTCAAGATGTTGTTTCCTCTCTGCACGCTGCCTACGCCCAAGTCGTAAGTGGCCACCTCATTATTCAAATTGAGGGGAAACTCAGCCTTCAACAGAGCGTTGGTAGACTGCCAGTCCACTTCGTTAGTAAAGTCAATGCGGTGGGCCAATACACCTTCATACAAATGGATGTACTGGCGGAAAAAAGAATCATCGTGACGTTTCTCCACGCAGAGAGTCTTACGTAATGCACCGTTTTCGCAAAGAGTCACTTTCACATCCTCGGTGATGGAGATAGGAGTAGCGTCCACAGTCTCTTTCAATATCTCCCATGCCGGCCATTCGAATGACTTGTTTTCAGTGAAGAGGGCTAAACGAATAGCCTTACCAGCCTTTACCAATTCCTTGTTGATTCTCTTGTCGAACAGTGAAGTAATGTCACCGTTCTCATTCAATGTCAGTTTGTAGAACGAATTTTCAACACTTGCAGCTTCAACAGCAGACATCTCTTTTCCTTCGCCGGAGAGGCGGACATCGTAAACTGCGTATCCATTGGCGGGTACAGTGGCTTCTACTAACAAGCGGACCTTTCCATCAGTATATGAAACCAACTGAGAAACCACCAACTTGCCTTGTTCGTTATATACAGCCACACTTTTGGGAAAACGAGAAGCCTCCACTTCGATGGTCACCACATCTGTAGCCTTGAAGCCCGAAGCGTTATAGAGCACTACGGGAATCCCCTTGACACGAGTATCAAGCTTGCCTGCCACACTTCCCACAGAATGAGTCAGGATACTGGAGAACTGTTTCAGAGAGAGAAGTTCATCGTTCCAAGAAAATTCATAGGCACGGGGAATGCTGGTACCAGTCAAATCATCGTGGAATTGGTGGAATATGAAGCGCTGCCAAGACTCCGTCAGACTCTTGCCAGGATATTCGGCAACCCCCAAAAGGGCAGCAGCCACAGAAGCACGTTCAGCGGCATCACCCAAAAGTTCATTTTGACGATTATAGAGTTTCATAGCAGCCTGTGATGTGTAGCAGCCGGTTCCATGAACGTCCATCAGCAATTCACCGTCAAATACGGGGAGCTCGGGATGGCTGCCATAGGGCTGGTAATCCTTGAACAACTGGTCACTGGCTGCACTGATAATCTTCAACGGACCGTCTCCCTTGATACCTTTCTCCACGGAAGCCACAGAAGCGATGGTAGGTGAACCGCCCACATCACCTGTTCCATAGTAGCGGTAAACGGTATTCAGGGGAGTGCATTTGGAGAGTTCCATCAAATATCTATTTTCTGAAAGGTCTTCATTATCCCAACGACGACCGTAATCATATCCGTGAGCCAGCATGACGGACGCTCCATCCACTCCTTTCCACAGTCCGATGGTAAAGGGATGCTTGCTCTTACCGTAGAAAGGATTGTTACGCCAATCCAGCTTCTGTGAAGAGAAACCTATCAGTCCACAATGGGCAGCAACAGTAGGCAATGTCCAACCGAATCCGAAGCAATCGGGAAGGAAGATGTCGGTACTTTCTACCCCCAGCTCCTTACGATAGAACTCCTGCCCCAGCATAATGTTGCGAATAAACGATTCAACAGACGGCACCAAAGTGTCGGTAGCATCCCAACTGGCCCCACTCACATGCCATCGACCTGCCTTTACAAAAGCCTTCATCAGTTCGTATTCACGAGGATAATATTCCTTCATCCAAGCATATTTCACTCCACCTTCAAAATTAAAGATATAGTCGGGGTACTGGTTCAAAAGGAAAAGGTTCTGATTCAAGGTATTCCAAACATAATCCTTAATAGTAGTCTGAATGTCCCAGTTCCACTGCGTGTCCAAGTGGGCATCTGCCACCATGTACGCTTTTGCTTTCTTCGGTGCAACGGTCTGAGCCGATAATTGTCCTCCTGCAACGGCCAACATCACGGCTCCCGCTATCAGATGGGTCTTCCCCATCAGTATTCGTCTCTTTTTCATGGTTTTGTTATTATTGTTTTTTCGTAAAAGATAATGTCAATTCGATATAAACCACCGCATTCTTTGTTATAAATGTGCTGCCTCCTCTAACCGCAAACCGCTCTTTCACCTTCTCTCTTTAGCCTCCATCCGGCAACAATAGTTTTCTGACATGTGGAATGTTGGTAACAAAAATAGCCCATCCTTCACTCTCATACTGTACAGATTCGCGACATAGATATGTAAAAAGTCGTCTGTGGCATGATTTTATATATTTATGTCATAAATAGCATACATTTCCTACAGAATACAAACTACTTTTGTATATTGTAAAAATCCAAAAGCTAAGAACATGAAAAAACAATTCCTACTCTCGGCAGTTCTCTGCCTCTCACTGACCGCTTTCGGACAGAAAGTACATCAACTGGCCTCACCCAGCGGAAACATCCGCATCTCGGTGGAGCTGACCGATCAAATCCAATATGATGTAACCCAAGGAAATCAAACACTGATGGACAACTGTGTCATTGGTCTGGAAACTGCCAACCACCAGCTGGGCATCCATCCTAAACTAAACAAAGTAGTACGCCAAAATGTAAACGAGGAACTGACTCCCATCGTACCCCTGAAATTCTCTACTATAACCAACCGCTACAACCAATTGCTACTGAAGTTTAAAGGAGGCTATTCAGTAGAGTTCCGTGCCTTTGATGACGGATTCGCCTACCGCTTCCTTACTGACCTGAAAGGCGAGCAAGAAATAATGAATGAAATCCTCCGCCTGAACTTTGTGGATGATTGCCTGCTACATCTTCAGCAACCTGACGGCTTTAAGACTTCCTATGAAGAAGAATATCGCCACCAAACAAGCAGCGAGTGGAAAAACTCCAATCGCATGGCTCTGCTTCCCCTTTTAGCCAGCACACCCAAAGGTGACAAAATCCTCATGAGTGAAACCAATCTGACAGACTATCCCGCCATGTTTCTGAAAAACGATGGACAAGGCGGCATTACCGCCGTCTTCCCCCGTCTGCCTCTTGAATTCGGAGAAGACGGTGACCGCAGTCTCAAGATTCTGAAAGAAGCCAACTGCATAGCCCGTACCGCAGGCAAGCGCAGTTATCCATGGCGTTACTTCGTCATTACCGACGATGACCGCAAACTTATAGAAAACACTCTATCCTATCGCCTCGCTGAAAAGAATGTCATAGAAAACACCTCTTGGATTAAACCAGGACTAGCCAGCTGGGAATGGTGGAACGGAGCCACACCCTACGGCCCCGACGTGGACTTCAAAGCAGGTTGCAACCTTGACACCTACAAATACTTCATCGACTTCGCATCCCACTACGGCGTAGAATATATAGTAATGGACGAAGGCTGGGCCATGAACACCCGCAACCCCTATAAACCCAATCCCTCGGTAGACATACACGAACTCATCCGCTACGGCAAAGAAAAAAACGTAGGCATTGTGTTATGGCTCACTTGGCTTACGGTAGAAAACCACTTTGACCTATTCGAAACTTTCGAAAAGTGGGGTGTGAAAGGCGTAAAGATAGATTTCATGGATCGTAGCGACCAATGGATGGTAAACTTCTATGAACGCGTAGCACATGAAGCCGCCAAACACCATCTCTTCGTTGACTTTCACGGTGCTTTCAAACCTGCCGGATTAGAATACAAATACCCAAACGTACTCTCCTACGAAGGCGTAAGAGGTATGGAGCAAATGGGCGGATGCCGTCCCGACAACAGTGTCTATTTCCCCTTCATACGCAACGCAGTAGGAGCCATGGACTATACTCCCGGCGCCATGCTTAGCATGCAGCCTGAAGTCTACCATTCCGAACGTCCCAATTCTGCCAGCATCGGCACACGTGCCTATCAGATGGCACTCTTTGTTCTTTTTGAAACCGGCCTGCAGATGATGGCAGACAATCCTACCCTCTATTATCGCAACGACGAGTGTACACGTTTCATCACCCAAGTACCCCAAACATGGGACGAAACCATCGCTCTCGAAGCCAAAGCAGGAGAATATGCCATCGTGGCCAAACGCAAAGGAGAACAATGGTATATAGGAGGCATGACCAACAACCGCGAACGTGAACGGGTCTTTAACATCTCCCTTGATTTCCTGCAAGAAGGAAAAAATTATCTCATGACCTCTTTTGAAGACGGCATCAACGCTGACCACCAAGCCATGGACTATCGCAAGCAAGAACAATCCTTGAAGAAAGGCAACCATATCACAGTCCGTTTGGCACGCAACGGTGGATTCGCTGCGGTCATTCGCTAATCATATCCATACCTATCTGCTCCGTACAAATACATTTCTAAGGATACGGAGCAGATACAAAGCAAACTGTAAGCCTACAACTAAAGAAATATATTGCAAATATTGACTGTTTCCACCTTAAAATATATCTTTGCAACTTAAAATCAATACAACAAGCCACATGAAAGACATATACTGGAAAGGCCATACGATTTTATTGCTTATCAGCCTCTTATGCTGTTTTCCGGATTTTGTGTACGCTTACAGCCTACGGCAATTCTCCAATAAAAACGGTCTTTCCAATAGTGCCATCCAATCCCTTTACCAAGATAGCCAAGGTGTACTATGGATAGGAACATGCGACGGACTGAACGTGTTTGACGGCAACAATATCCACCTATATACGCCCGTTGATGTGTCACGCAACCTATTGTCAGGCAACATTATCAGCCAGATCGTAGAATCAGAGCCAGGCATACTGTGGTTACAAACCAACTACGGGTTAGACAGATTGGATACATACCGACAGACCTGCCGGACCTTTACCGAATTCAAGGACAACATCTTCTTGGCACGAAGCAAAAACAAGTGCATGTTAGTGCTGAAAGATGACGGAAATCTGTATCACTACCAACAAGAGAACCAGAAATTTCTCCAGTTAAACATCTCTTCCATGGATTTTAATAAAGTACTGTCCATGACCATTGATTCCAACAACCTGCTTTGGATATTCGCAACTGGAAACAACACTCGTTGCTATCGTCTGAACCACACGGGAAAAAGCGTGACACTGATTCCGGAAAAGCCATTTGGACATCACGGCTTGAAGCATGCCTTCATCGGAGAAGATTCAGCCTACTTCATTGATGAAACCTATGCCCTCTACGAATATAGTTTCAGCAACCGACAGTGTTACTACATTGCCGACCTGAAAGACGAAATAGAAAAACGAGGTGAAGTATCTTCCATCATCAAACGAGAAAATGACTTCTGTATCGGTTTCAAAAGCAGCGGCTTGATAGTACTGAAATATGAAGCAAACCAAAAGATTAAATACCGTATAGAATACACTGAAATACAGTCGGGCATCTTCTGTCTGATGAAAGACAAATTTCAAGATATCGTATGGGTAGCTACCGACGGAGAAGGGTTATACATGCTTTACAATGACACATTCACCATGACCAACACCCTGCTCAACACTCCCGCATATCAGGTGAACAACCCGGTACGCAGCCTTTACCTCGACCCACAGCAAACCTTATGGATAGGAACCAAAGGCAGTGGCATATTGCGTATACCGAATTATCTTGTCAACAATACACCCGAAAAACATGATCGTCTCATCACCGGTAACAGCACATTGACCGACAACTCCGTCTACTGTTTTGCACCCGGTGGAAAAGACCGACTTTGGATAGGTACGGAAAACGGAATCAATTATTATTCCTACTCTACCCACCAATTGAAAGAACTGGCGGTACAAGCCAATGGAACCAAAGTGAAATATGTGCACTCCATTGATCAAACCAATGACAGTACACTTTGGATTTCCACCGTGGGCGAAGGAATCGTAAAGGTGACACTAGAAAATCAGAGAAAAGATCCTATTGTGAAGCATGCTACACGGACTTTGGTGAGTAACGGACATATGGCATCAAACTATTTTTTCACCTCCTACCGTGAAAGCAGCTCTACGCTGTGGTTCGGGAACAGAGGGCTCGGAGCCTACCGCATTGATGTACGTACTGGAGAAATGGCACAGTTCCGCTTCAACAACTTGGTAAACAGCCAAACCGCCAACGATGTGTTCGCCATACACAAAAACGAGCAAGGCTACTGGCTGGGCACTGGATCAGGGCTTCTCCGCTTCTACTCAAACGAAGACGGAAACCCAGACAGCATCAGTGCAAAGCTCTACACCAACAGCACCGTACATGGTATCTTGGAGGACAACCGAGGCAATCTCTGGGTGAGTACCAATCAAGGATTAATGAGACTCAATCCCCAAGAACAGACCAAGCAGACCTACAACAACGGAAACGGACTGGCCGTGACCGAATTTAGTGATGGAGCCTTCTACAAAGACAATGCTACGGGAATCCTTTTCTTTGGAGGTGTAAACGGCTTCGTCACCGTGAAGCCCGATTCTTACATCACCACGGACTATATGCCCGAAATCAGCCTGAAAGGACTTTCCATCTTCGGTAAGGAATACAACCTGCATGACTTTTTACATTACAAAAACGGGAAGCCCGTGCTACAACTGGACTACAAACACAACTTCTTCCAGCTCAACTTCCGGATAACAGACTACATTAACGGAAACGACTATTTCTACTCCTATAAACTAAAGGAAGCAAGCGACCAATGGATAGAAAACGGAGTTTCACCCAATGCCATCTTCTCCAACCTTTCCCCCGGAGAATATACTCTGTTTGTGAAATACCGCAACAACATCAACGGTAAAGAAAGCCATCCGCAAGCCTTCACCATTTACATCGTTCCTCCCTGGTATCTCAGTACCTGGGCCTATGTGGGCTACTTTTTGTTAGGGTTACTATTATGTACAGGCATAGTCGCCTATGCATTCTATACCTACCGCCTGAAGCGGCAGCACATGATGAAGAAAATGGAACGACAGAAAAAAGAGGAAGTCTATGAATCAAAACTACGCTTCTTCACCAACATCACCCACGAGTTTTGCACCCCCCTCACCCTGATTCAGGGACCGTGCGAGAAGATACTCACCCACAAGGAGACAGATATCTACACGCACCGCTACGCCAAGATGATTCAGCAAAATGTGGAAAAGCTGAATGGTCTCATTGTGGAATTACTGGAAACGGAAAACAAAATGCTCTCCATACAGCCGCAACCTGTTTCCGAAAAGTTAAGGGACATCGCCGAATCCTTCGGTGACATGGCGGAAAACAGAGAAATGAACTACTGCCTTGACATAGCCCCCGAACTGACATGGAACACCGACCTGAGCTGCTTCAACAAAATAGCCGGAAACCTCATATCCAACGCTTTCAAGTACACACCCGACAAGGGGAACATCAGCGTAACATTGTACACGAAAAACGAACGTCTTATTTTGAAGATAGCCAATACCGGCAAAGGCATCACACCGGAAAATCTCGGAAAGATATTCGACCGCTATAAGATTCTCGACTCCGTGGAGATGAACGGCAAAAACTCAAGAAACGGACTGGGGTTGGCCATCTGCAAAAACATGGTGACCCTGTTGGAAGGAGACATAAACATCGAAAGCACACCGGGCGAACTGACCACCTTCACTGTAAGCCTTCCCTCGCTCCCCCCAAACGGACAAGAAGTACCGCAAACTGCATACGAAGCGGCTTCTCCAAGCATTCCCACCGAAGAAGTGCAAGAATTGCCCGAAAAATACACCCAAGAATTCGACGCAAACAAGCAGACGGTCATGGTGATAGATGATGACCCTTCCATGCTGTGGTTCGTATCCGAAATATTCACAGAGAAATACAACGTACTCTCTTTCAATAATGCCCAAAAGGCATTAGACAGCCTGGAGCAACGACAGCCAGATCTCATCATCTCAGACGTGATGATGCCCGATATAGATGGGTTATCCTTCACCTCCACCATCAAGCAACACAAGCTGTGGAGCCATATTCCCCTAATCCTGCTCTCAGCACTGCATCACGAAGACGACCAAGTAAAAGGACTGGAATCGGGGGCGGATGCCTATGTCACCAAGCCTTTCAATGTGAAATATTTGGAAAAGATGGTCTATCATCTCATCCGCCGCGAAGAAAACCTGAAGGAATATTATAGTTCGGCACTCAGCACCTTTACCTGGAAAGAAGGAAGCTGCTTGCACAAAGAAGAACAAGAATTCTTAGAGAAAATGACAGAAGTCATTGAAAAGAACTTAGCCAATCCAGACCTGCAAGTAGAACTTTTGAGTAAGGAAATGGGCTACAGCAGCCGGCAGTTCTACCGCAAACTGAAACCACTTACTGACAAATCGCCTGCCGACATCATCAAAGAATACCGCCTCTCCACGGCGGAACGCTTGTTAGTCTCCAGCAACTTCACCATCGAAGAGCTGATGGACCGCACGGGATTCACCAACCGAAGCACTTTCTATAAAGCTTTTTCACAACGTTACGGAATGCCACCCCGTCAATACTGCGAACAGCAAAAGAAGAACGTGAAGGAAGGACAGGAAATCACTAATACTTAATCATCTTATACCATCTGTATTTATGAAAAGAAGCTCTTTTTTGAGTATCGCATTCACCGGGCTGCTTGCTACCGCAACAGCACAAACTCACGAACAACCCGAATGGAATGACCTGAACATTTCGGGAGTGAACAAAGAAACGGCATGCCAAACCGCTATTCCCTTTGCCGACGAAGGACAAGCCCTACGCCTGAGCATCGAGGAATCCCCCTATTATCAAACTCTGAACGGTACATGGAAATTCCATTGGGTGGCCGATCCCGAAAAACGGCCGAAGGATTTCTTCAAGCCCAACTACGACGTAAGTGGCTGGGATAACATCAAAGTGCCCGCCACATGGCAGATAGAGGCTGTACGCCATAATAAGCCCTGGGACAAGCCTTTGTATTGTAATACCATTTACCCTTTCTGTGATTACAGTAAAGGAGTACAATGGCCCAACGTCATCCAACCTCGCCCGGCAGACTATACTTTTGCCAACATGCCCAATCCCGTAGGCAGTTACCGACGTGAATTCACTTTGCCCACATCTTGGAAGGACAGAGATGTATTTATTCGCTTCAATGGAGTGGAAGCAGGTTTCTATCTTTGGTTGAACGGTAAAAAAGTGGGCTATTCAGAAGACAGCTACTTACCTGCCGAGTTCAATCTGACTCCCTATTTACAAGAAGGAAAAAACACATTGGCAGTTGAAGTGTACCGTTTCACCGATGGAAGTTTTCTTGAATGTCTAGATTTCTGGCGGTTCAGCGGTATCTTCCGCGATGTATTCCTATGGTCAGCACCACGCACGCAAATTAGGGACTTCTTCTTCCGAACCGACTTGGACGGAGATTATCGTAATGCTACAGTTTTTTTGGACGTGGAAATCACCGGTAAGAAAAGTTCTGCCGAACTCATAGTGAAGCTCTCCGACACAGAAGGAAAGGAAGTGCTATCACGCACTATCCACGCCACAAAAATAGGTAGTACCCATCTGGAATTCGATGTGAAGAACCCACTGAAATGGACAGCCGAAACACCCAGCCTCTACAACCTGACCCTGACCCTAAAACAGAAAGGAAAAGTGACAGACCTACGTAGTGTAAAGGTAGGCTTCCGCGAAATAGAGTTTGCCAAAAACGGACAACTGCTGATTAACGGCAAACCCACTCTTTTCAAAGGTGTCAACCGCCACGATCACAGCCCATTGAATGGCCGTACCGTCTCCAAAGAAGAGATGGAAAAGGACGTACAACTAATGAAAGCGCTGAACGTAAATGCTGTCCGTACCTCCCATTACCCCAACAACCCTTACTTTTACGACCTATGCGACCGCTATGGCATCTATGTATTGGCAGAAGCCAATGTAGAGTGCCACGGCGAAATGCGTCTCTCACACGAGCCACAGTGGGAAAAATCATTCACCGAGCGCAACGAGAACCAAGTGAAACGTTTCCGTAACCACGCTTCCATCGTAATGTGGTCCATGGGCAACGAATCGGGAAACGGAAACAACTTCTCCACTGCTGAAAAGGCCATCAAACGTTTGGATACTACCCGCCCCACCCACTACGAGGGAAACAGTTCCTTCTGCGACGTGACCAGTTGCATGTACCCAAGTGTGGACTGGCTGGAAAACGTAGGCCGTGAACGATTGGAGAAAATACAAAAGGGCGAGATCGTGAAACCTCACGTAGTATGCGAGTATGCCCATGCCATGGGAAATTCCATAGGAAACTTCAAGGAATACTGGGAAACCTACGAACGCTATCCGGCACTCATCGGAGGTTTCATTTGGGATTGGGTGGACCAAAGCCTGCGTATGCCCACTCCCGACGGCAAAGGCTTCTACATGGCCGTAGGCGGTGACTTTGGTGACAAGCCCAACGACGGTAACTTCTGTACCAACGGCGTCATCTTCTCCGACCGTACATTATCTGCCAAATCCTATGAAATGAAGAAGATACATCAACCCATCCGCATAGAAGCATTAGGGAATGGCAAATATAGAATCAGCAACAAGCGATTCCATGCCAATATGGAAGACCTCTACGGGAGATACGAAATAACGGAAGATGGAAGGACCGTCTGCTCAGGCAATCTGGAAGATTTGAAGCTGGAAGCACAGGCAAGCAAAGTCATCACCCTGCCAGACATACCCGCAACGAAGGTACCCGGAGCAGAATACTTTATCAATTTCAGTTTCTGCCAAAAAAGAGATACCGAATGGGCAAAAGCCGACTACGAGGTAGCCACCGAACAATTCAAGCTATCAAGCAGCGAGAAACCTATATTCGTACCCGAAAAAGGAAACATCAATCTAAACGAAACTGCCGACGCATTGGTGGTGAAAGGCGAGCGTTTCGAAGCCGTCTTCTCCAAGAAAGAAGGAACTTTGTCGGCGTATACACTGAACAACGTCCCCCTGATGAGCAAAGGACTCGAACTGAACCTCTTCCGTGCTCCCACCGACAACGATAAACAAGTGAGCGGCGATTGGCAACGCAAAGGCCTTTACCAACTGCAAACGGAAACCGGCAAATGGGAAACCCGCCAAGAGGAGGACAGAATAACCCTGCACATCCGGAACTGCCACAAAGGCAAACTCGGCTTTGAGTATCGCACAGAAATGGAATACACCGTAAATGCCGACGGTTCCATCATGGTGAACAGCGTCATCATGCCGGTATCCGACGGCGAAATCATTCCGCGCGTGGGCTATCGGATGGAACTGCCCGAAGGCTTCGAGCGTATGCGCTGGTATGGACGTGGCCCATGGGAAAACTACACAGACCGCAAGGACGCCACTCCAATAGGCGTATACGAAAGCACAGTATCGGACCAATGGGTGGACTATGTAAAGCCTCAGGAGATGGGCAACCACGAAGAGGTGCGCTGGATTTCCATCACCAACGCCGACGGTATGGGCTTCGTGTTCGTGGCAGGCGGCCAAATGGCGGCTTCCGCCCTGCATGTCAGAGCGCAAGACATGGCAGACCCCGACCATCTGCAAAAACTGATTCACAAATACGACATCCCGATGCGCAAGGAGACAGTTCTTTGCCTCGATGCCCACAACCGTCCCCTGGGCAACGCAAGCTGCGGCCCTGGCCCGATGAAGAAATACGAACTGCAAGCAGCTCCCGTAGCATTCGGCTTCATCATGATGCCTCTGGAAAGAAGCTACACGCAAAGCGAGCTTACCAGGAAAGCGCGTGTACAGATGCCTGCCTGCATGCCCGTAATGGCAGAGCGCGACAACAACGGCTATCTGCAAATGAGTACCGGAACTCCGGAAGCCACCATCTTCTACAGCCTTGACGGCAACGGATACCGGGAATACACGGCACCGTTCGAGTTCATCGACGGTGGAAAGGTACAGACATACGCTGTTTCCGAAAAGTTGGGCAAGAGCCTTGTCACCACTGTGGAACTACCCATATTCGTAGACCACTCGGCATGGAAGATAGTCTTCTCCAGCAGCGACAGCCAAGGAGAAGAGGCGCAAAACGCCATCGACGGAGACCCTTCCACACATTGGCACACCCGCTGGCACGAACCCGTTCCGGAGTTCCCTCACAGCATTGTGGTAGACATGGCTTCCCTGCTGGTAGTGGACAAGTTCATCTACACGGCGCGACATTCCAATGACAACGGCCACGTCAAAGACTACGAGCTAAGCTTCAGCAAAGACGGAAAGAATTGGGAAGGCACCGTCAAAGGCACATTCTCCAATCTGACGTCCGCCCAAACCATAACATTGGAAACACCCGTCACCGCCCGTTACTTCAAATTCATCCCCTTGTCCGAAATGCACGGCAGGAAGTGGGCTTCGGCAGCCGAACTGGACGTAAGCATCCTGAAAAACATCAGCGGAGCATCCCAGAGACAGACAGTGGTCTCCGCAGACAGCGATGCGGACAACAGCATGAAGCTGGCGGCAGACGGTAACATAAACAGCTATTGGCACACGGTACACAACCAGTTCTACATAGCCCCCTACCCCCATGAGGTGCATCTTGCCCTATCCCAAGAAGCCACAGTAAAAGGCATCCGCTACACTCCGCGGCAAGACAGCGAAGAAGGACGGATAGCTTCCTACGAAGTATATACAAGCAAGGACGGACAGAATTGGGGCAAACCGATTGCTTCCGGCACTTTCGCCACGGGCAAAGCAACGCAAACCGTAGAATTCGCGCCCTGCCGGGCACGCTATGTGAAACTATCGGGATTATCGGCGCATGACAAAGGTCAGAAGGCTGCCGTAGCAGAACTGGAAATAATCCTGGAAGAATAATCTTAGAGAAAAAACTATTAACCATGGAGTTTCAAGGCTTGTGCAAAAACTTGTACAAGTCCTGAAATTCCACGTTTTCTCCTATAAGTAAAAATCACTTTCCCTTCACTATCCGCTTAATATCATTCAGCTTGTTCAGCGCCTCCAGCGGCGTCAAGTTATTCACATCCAGATTCAGTATCTCATCGCGTATCTGGCACAGCACCGGGTCGTCGAGCTGAAAGAAGCTGAGCTGCATACCACCGCGTGTCTCTCCCACTTCCACCATCGGTTTGCTGGAAATCCCCTGCTGGCGGTTGTCTGTTTCCAGTTGTTTCAGAATGTCATTGGCACGCTTCACGATGCTTTTGGGCATACCCGCCATTTTGGCTACATGAATACCGAAGGAGTGTTCGCTGCCACCGCGCTCCAATTTGCGCAGGAAGATGACTTTGTTATCTATCTCCTTCACCGAAACGTTGTAGTTCTTAATACGCTTGAAGCTTTTCTCCATCTCGTTCAACTCATGGTAGTGCGTGGCAAACAAGGTGCGTGCCTTCGCCTTTGGATGCTCATGGATATGCTCCACAATCGCCCAGGCGATGGAAATACCGTCGTACGTAGAAGTACCACGTCCCAGCTCGTCGAACAGCACCAGGCTGCGGGGAGAAAGGTTGTTCAAGATATCCGCCGCCTCGTTCATCTCCACCATAAAGGTAGACTCGCCCACGGAAATATTATCGCTGGCACCCACACGGGTGAATATCTTATCCACCAAACCGATATGGGCACTCTCCGCAGGCACGAAACTGCCGATTTGAGCCAGTAGCGTAATCAGCGCCGTCTGCCTCAGCAAAGCGGACTTACCCGCCATGTTGGGACCCGTAATGATGATAATCTGCTGCGTCTGGCTGTCCAGCATCACATCGTTGGCAATATACTTCTCGCCGATGGGGAGCTGCTTCTCAATGACCGGATGCCGTCCCTGATGGATTTCCAGCACATCGTCGTCGGCAATGACGGGGCGTATATAGTTGTTCTCGCGCGCCGCTGTGGCAAAGGAGAGCAGGCAGTCCAACCGTGCTATCTGGTTCGCATTGATTTGAATGGCAGGAATGAACTCGCTCAAAGATTGTACCAGCTCTGCATAGAGTTGTGTTTCCAGTACCAGTATCTTGTCCTCCGCGCCGAGAATCTTCTCCTCGTATTCCTTCAATTCCTGGGTAATATAGCGCTCGGCATTGGCAAGGGTCTGCTTGCGTATCCACTCTGCCGGCACCTTGTCCTTATGCGTGTTGCGCACCTCGATGTAGTAGCCGAAAACATTGTTGTAGCCTATCTTCAAACTGGGAATCTCTGTCAGTTCGCTCTCGCGCTGCTGTATCTGCAACAGATAATCCTTGCCGGAGTAGGCAATCCGGCGCAACTCGTCCAGCTCGGCACTGACACCGGATTTGATGACACCTCCCTTATTAATCAATAACGGCGGGTCATTGTCTATCTCCCGGTCAATACGGTCGCGGATAGACTGGCAGATATTCAACTGCTCGCCTATATGATTCAAGCTGGCATTATCGGCATCCATGCAAGCTGCCTTGATGGGTTCTATCGCCTGCAAAGCCACCTTCAACGCCACCACCTCACGCGGAGAGACACGCCCTACCGCCACTTTGGAGATGATGCGTTCCAAGTCGCCAATCAAATGCAACTGCTCTTCTATCAACTCTTTGAAATCGGGCTGGCGGAAAAAGTATTCCACCACATTCAGCCGCTCGTTAATCGGCTGCACGTCCTTCAACGGGAATACCAGCCAGCGTTTCAGCAGGCGGGCACCCATCGGGCTGATGGTCTTGTCTATCACATTCAGCAGACTACTGCCACCGTCGTTCATCGACCCCATCAACTCCAGGCTGCGCACCGTGAACTTATCCAGGCGGACATACTTATTCTCCTCGATGCGTGCCAGCGAAGTGACATGCCCTATCTGCGTATGCTGCGTCATGATGAGGTATTGCAGGATGGCTCCCGAAGCGATGATACCGTTCTTGAGATGCTCCACACCGAAGCCTTTCAAGTTCTTCACCTCGAAATGCTTCAGCAGCTTTTCGCGAGCAGATGTCTCGGTAAACACCCAGTCGTCCAACTCGAAGGTGAAGAACTTGCTGCCGAAGTTTCCTTCGAACATCAGCCGCTTGCCACGCTCGAAAAGCACCTCTTTGGGGGCAAAGTTGTTCAGCAGCTTGTCCACATAGTCGAAAGGTCCTTCCGCCGTCAGAAATTCGCCCGTAGATATGTCCAGGAAAGCCACACCGCAGGCACCCTTACCGAAATGCACGGCAGCCAGGAAGTTGTTCTCCCGGTAGTTCAGCACATTGTCGTTGATGGAAACTCCCGGCGTCACCAGCTCCGTGATGCCGCGCTTCACCAGTTTCTTCGTCAGCTTCGGGTCCTCCAACTGGTCGCAGATGGCCACACGCTTGCCGGCACGTATCAGCTTGGGCAGATAGGTGTCGAGCGCATGATGCGGGAAACCCGCCATTTCGATGGTTTTCCCCTTGCCATTGGCACGTTTGGTCAAGGTAATACCGAGGATTTCGGACGCGACGACGGCATCGGTGGAATAGGTTTCATAGAAGTCACCACAACGAAACAGCATGACAGCATCGGGATGCTTTGCCTTCAAGTCGAGGAACTGCTTCATCATCGGGGTAAGGACAATATCTTCGTGCATACAAGTCTTTAATTTTTAATTTCCAAAGCTTTGAGCCAAGAGAGCAGGAAATCGTCAAGTAAGACCCAAAACTTAATGTGACAAAGATAATTCTTTTTTAGAAAACAGCCACGGAGAGGCTTCAAAACCTTAGCAAGCCTTAACAAAGAGACGCATTTTCCTAAAACATGTTATAAAACAGTCTTTTTTATTTGCTTTATTTGGAGATAAGCAAAAGGTTCGTACCTTTGCAATGTGTTTTTCATAGTATTAGATTTAAGGTTAACAAAGGTTGGAGTACAGCGGTACTCCTTTTTTTATGCCCATACGT
>ENA-ORRH01000297-ORRH01000297.1-human-gut-metagenome-genome-assembly--contig:-NODE-297-length-44331-cov-3.05981_pt1 | contig 44331 bp, 26 predicted proteins | sample MGYA00242173_ERZ509130 | MGnify/ENA primary metagenome ERZ509130 (study PRJEB26280, sample SAMEA2338633) | human gut metagenome | biome: human gut; feature: human-associated habitat; material: faeces... | reverse complement strand
TATATCTGGATGAAAGAATCCGATTATTTAAAAAGAAAGTGAGGCGCCTATCAAAAATATTGAATTACAAACAGCATTTGAATTAGAAATAGCTCAGTTAGATAGTAATCTAACGAAACCTACTACTTCAGATATTGAATATTGGTTAACAGCTGGTTTAATTAAGTTTATTAAAACTAGATACTCTGGTATCAATTTTAAGCAAACTGGTTTTGAACAAGATCAAAAGAGAATTGATGATCTTCGTAGTTTGGTTACAAGAAAGTCTTATCAATTCACAACCTATCCAGAAGAGTATACAGTTACTCTACCAGAAGATTATATGACTACTTTAGGTGAAACAGCTGTAATATTTAGTTATGATCATTGTTGGCCTGTTGGTCCAAGTGGTCAACCAAGAACTAAGAACACAGATGTGTTAGAGGCTACTGTAGAAAACATTGATAGACAAAGACAAAATACTTTGTCAGAATATAGATTACATGGTAGATCTGCTAGACCATTAAGACTATATGAAGGTAATACTATTCATTTATATACAGATGGTAATTACCATATAAGAAATTATATTCTCACATACTTGAGAATACCCAATAAGATTAGCCTCACTGATGCTCCGTTTGAGGAGTACAAGGATATGCCAGCATCAACTCATGATGAGATAGTAAAGTTAGCGGTTGAGTTGTATTTGGAGAATGAGGCTAATCCTAGATATCAATCGTATATTAACGAAGTAAATAGTATGGAGTAATATACGAAAAGTTTAGTTTAACGAGGAAATGCGAAAGCAAAGTAGAAGAACTAAAATAAGTTAAACTGAGCTCAATGTTTAACTAAGTGCTTTGTAAAAATGGAAGAAAAATTATATTTATGTTCCCATTGTAAAAAATATAAACCAGCTAAAGAGTTTACTAAATCTACAAAGAATAAACATAGAGATATGTTAAATAATTCTTGTAAAGAATGTTATAAAACCTTTTATAACGATAATCGTAAAAAAGTAAAAGAAGCTATAGCATTAGAAAGGGTTTTAAAAGTAAGACTTCATGATGCCTTAGTTCGTGCTAAGAAAAAAAATCTTTTTATAGATATTACGATATCTGATTTACAAAAATTATGGAATAAACAAGATGGAAAATGTGCACTTACTAAATTTCCTATGACATTAATATGGGGAAACGGAAAGAAAAACATTTACAATCTTAGTGTAGATAGAATAGACTCTTCAAAAGGTTATACTAAAGACAATATTCAACTTGTTTGTGCAGCTGCAAACATGATGAAGGGATATATGGAATATAATGATTTAATACATTTTTGTGAAGCTATAATAAAAAATAAATAATATGTTACAAAAAGTAAATAAAGTACTTATCGCTAAGACAGCTCCGGCTTCTTACACTACTGTGGATGCTTTAGTTGATGGTGATATCGCATTGTTCAACGAGAACAAAGTAATTGTTAAATCTGCAACTGAGGCAGAAGCTGCCACTGCACTTTACATTGGTGTTTGTGTTGGTAAAGAAGATGTATACGATCAAGAGGGTACAAAATCTACAAAATCGGTTATTAACTATAGTATGCCGATTCAGAAAGGTTCTAAGCCGTCTATGGTATTCACTAAGTTTGTTGATAAAGCTGAAGATAAAGTAGTAATTACTGCAACTAATGTTACTCCTGAAATAGGACATCGTTATGTATTGCGCATTGTTTACAATGACATTCACGAAGCTCCGGGTCAGTTTACTCATACCTATGAGGTAATTGCTAAAACTACCAATGTAACAGATTTGATCACTTCTTTCAAGAATAAGATCAACAATCATAAACAAGCTAGAGTAGTAGCTACTAGTGCTGCTGCAGTATTAACATTGACTGCAAAGGAAATTCCGTATAATCAGGGAATTACTTTAGATGCTGGTTATTGCCAAGTATCTATGGATGTTTTCATGTGTAAGACAATTCCTTCTGGTTTGTTGAGCAATGTAATGTATCCTATTTCTAATTTGACGATTGCTAAGACTCAGGGTACTCCGGGTCGTGGTAATGCTTATATTGTAAGAGATCGTGAGAATTGGAATCTTGGTTACGAAGGTATTCAGTACCGTGCTAATGCTATTTATCCGTATATTGCTCCTGAATTCAGATCAGATCTGAGTGCAGAATATGATACTCTTACTTTAGAGTGGGATAACTTGTATTTAAGCAACGATAATCAGTACATCAAAACTACTCCGCTATCTGCAGAGATTTATGTTAATAAAGATAAAATTTCTGGTTCTGCTTTTGAAACAGCATTAAAAGCATTTGTTGCTAAAGCCTAACTTTTAAACTTATTAACTCACAAGGGGGCTTGGGGTATTCCCCCATGCTCCCTTTTTTATTTTAAAAAAATATGGAAGAATCATTATATTTAGCGGAAGTAAAATTACTTACCAGATATTGTCATAATTGCCTTGATAATAAAATGAAAGAGCGTATTATGATGTTCTTATTTAAGAAGGAATTATATGACAATGCCACAAAGTTAGGTCTGACAGAGGATGCTGATATGTATTATAAAGAAATGTTAAACCTACTTGGTATGAGAACCTGTAATTGTACAATAAATTGTAATACTTGTAAAAACTGTAGTAATGGATCATGCACAATATGTAAATAAGGTAGGTAAACAGATTAATGATTCTACCAAAATGAATGTTGATATTGATAATACATCTGTTACTAATATAGTACTTATTCCTCATTTAGAAGTTATATATAATCAACTTGAATCTGACTTAAAGAAAAATGATCCAGATTTTCCTTTTACTCAGGAAGATTTGATTAAGATTGGTGGGTACATTAACTGTTTAAAAAAACAAATAAATTTCTATGAAATACAAGACATTGATAATGATTGTATTCTTACAGAAATTGAAGAACATATAATCCAAGAGTAATATGAATAAAAAGATATCACAATTTGAACTAACAACTAAACTGCAAGAGCAAGATCTCATTACCCTTGTACAAGATGGTAGTAATAAAAATATTACTAGTGGAAGTTTTACTACATCGCTATCAGGTACATTTGCTACTAATGAGAGAGTAGATGCTGTAGAAGAAGATGTTGAGATACTAGATACTAAAGTAAATGATAATTATAAAGATCTTAGTAATAAGATAGTAGAAGGAGATACTAGTGTAACTACTAATCTTAATAGTGCTATTACTAGTTACTATGATGTATTGAATAATAAGATCATTACTTTAGATACTAAGCATGACACCGATATGTCAGAGATTGGTGGTACTATGCAAGAGTGGATAGATGATATTGACAATAGATCTACATTACAACAATTACAGGATGCTCTCAATAGACTTACTGTAGCTGAGAATACTATCACGGCTTTAGCAGAAGTAATTGCAAATGGTGGTGGTAGTGGTGGAGATGTTCCAGGTTATCATACACAACCTTCTAGTACTATTACTTCTTTACAAGGATATTATAAAGGTATAAGTGCTGATCCTTTAGTAAGTACAGACACATTAAATCAAGCTTTATCTAAACTTGAAAATCAAGTAGAAGCAGTTGCAGACGGATCTGGTTCTTTACCTGTAATTAAAATGGGAGAGAGTACTACTCCTACTGACAACTACATTTATACTGCTGGAAAGGTAAGACAAGATTACGTATTTAAAAGCGGAGATACTGTACCTGGAAGAATAATATATACTACAGGTATACAAGGAGGACAAACATTCCGTTCTGGTTGGGATGGCGTGGGAGCTAGTTTATATCCGACAAATTCTAAATGGAATCTAGAATTGGATAACCTTTTTGTTAGAGGTAATATGACAGTTAATGAATTAACTGTAAATGAAATAAAAGCAGTAGGTGGAGATATTTTAGTTACATTAGGTGATATGAAATGTATTAAAGTAGAGGAAAAAGATAATGGATACAAATGTTACTTTGATACAGAAGATGGCACCAAGTATAATGAATTTATTGTAAACGACCAAGCAATATGTCAAAAATTTGATGGGCATAATGTAAAAAGATATTGGAGAGCTGTAACCGAAGTAGGAAGTGACTACATATTGTTATCTAAAGATATATGTGAACCTGATAGTAGTACACCATCTGCAGATGATGAAATATTATTATTAGGTCATAGAGTAGAAGGAGATGCTGAATATGATAAACAAATGGAAGATAGACGTAATGCTATTTTTATTTCAGCCAAAGGAGAAAATGCTCCAAGAATTGCCTTTTACTCAGGAATTAATGATTTTACTTTGGAAGGCAAAGATAAAACAGTAATTGGAAAAGATAGTAAATTTGTTGGTACAATCACAGTAGTATCTAAAGATGGAACTGAAACTGTTATCCCTATTTATAGAGGTACGTGGTCAGTAGATAAACAATATTATTATTATGACTGTGTAACATATAACGGTAGTACTTGGATAGCCACTCAGGATAATATTGGTAAAGAACCGAAAGAAGGAAGCCCTTACTGGACAATTTATATTGCAAAAGGAGAAAATGGGCAAGCTGGTGATGATGTTGCAAAATGGGTAGAAATTGTTGGAAATAGAATGTTTCTATATGATTCCCCAGATTTTTCTGGTACTCCTACCCCAAATAATTTAGGATTAAATGCAAATGTATATGGAATTGTGCAACCATCATATCAGTGGACAAATGTAACGAATAATAGTAAAATTGTTGGCTATGGTAATTCTTTAATAGTTACACCAGAAATGGTAGCTGACAGAACTGCAATTTTTAGATGTACAGTGACCGATGGTGATACTCAAGCGACATATTATGACGAAATACAGGTTGCTAAATTAGCAAATGGTGCTGAAGGTCTGGATGCATATTATATAGATTTAACAAATTATTCTGCATCCGTCCCATTTGATAGTTCTGGTACTATACTAATAGACCCATCTACAATATATACTGATGTATTTGCATATCATGGAATTACTCAGATACCAATTATTTCTATGACTGCCAAGTTTACTGAGGGTTCTGGTACATGTGAAGTTAAAGATAATAGAGTATCTTTGAAAACATTAACTTCTACTAGTGCAAGAATAACTCTTACAATTGAAGTAGACGAAGGTGTAACAGTAACTAAAGATTGGTATATTAACCAAAGTAAGAACGGACTGGATGGGTTTAATGGTGAAGATGCAATTAGAACTTATTTAACTGGTGAACAATTTTTTCATTATGCAGAATATGCAAAAATACCAACACCACAATCAATAACATTAAAAATGGATACTACATTAATGGATGTAGCTTCATATAAATGGTATTGGAAAGTATCTGGTACTTCTGAATGGACTCTATTAGAAGGAGAAACAAAATCTGAATTAGTTGTAGTCTATAATGGAATCTATTTTCAAACTGGTGAAAATGAGATTACGTTTAGATGTGTTGTAACTAGTGTTAGTGGAATGTCCTTTGAAGATATAATTACAATAAATAATGTTCGAGATGGAGAAAGTGCGTACAGAGGAGCGTTAGAAAATGAAAGTATGACTGTTCCTGCAAACTACGAAGGTGTTGTTAGCGATTGGTCTCAAGCTACTACTTATGCTAATTTAAGAAGGGGTGGTACAAAATTTGCTAATACTGAATATACTTTAACTTCTTCTCAACTAAGTGGGGTAGGTACATTAAGTATAAATCAGGAAAAGAAACAAATTACTGTTAATAGCTCCAGTATTCCAGAGAATTATATTACTGTACAATGGCAAATAAATTTTGTGTACGAAGGACAAGTTGCAGATACAGTGGTGTTATCTTTAGTAAAAAATGTTACAGGTAAAAATGGAGATATCGGTAATTCTTCTATACAAATCTATTGTAATACCAATCGCACTCCAACACGTCCTACTTTTACAGAAATGATTTCTTCCGGTGGTGGTACATCTGGATCTTTTGCTTGGTCTCCAGATCCTACTAATAGTACTACTACTCTTACTTGGACAAGTACAGGTTATCTTAATCCAAATACAAATAAGATAGATTTATTACCTGATAAATCAGGGTATAGATGGACACAACCTGTAATTTTTTCTCCATTAAATGGAAAGAATGGTTCAAACGGTATAGGTATAAGCAGTGTTACTATGCAATATCGCAAATCTACTTCACCAACAACATTGTCAGGTGGAAGTTGGAGTTCAACTGCACCAAAAGCAGAGAATGGATATTGGATATGGACTAGATTGTGTATAGTGTTTGATGATGGAAGCGTTTCATATACAAATGCAGTCTGTACTACAGGTGCAACCGGAAGTACTGGAGATTATGGTCCTGGTTTAAGTTATCGTGGTGAATACTCTTCTTCTACTAGTTATTCTTGGACAACAAACTCTCAAGGAAATGTGAGAGATATAGTAAAACACAGTGGTTCATTTTATGCAGTAAACAGATCTAAAAAAGGTGCTGGTACGTTTAGTGGAAAAACTCCAAGTTCAAATGCAGGTACAGATGGTGGTGATTACTACTGGGTTAAATTTAATTCTTTTGATAATGTAGCTACAGATCTATTATTTGCAGATAAAGCAACCATTGCTGGATGGGATTTTTATAACACTAATATTCAATCTCAATCTGGTACAATGCGATTGGATGGTAGAACAACTGCTGCAGTTACAAGTAAGATTCATTTGGCAATAGGATCTAATGCGGCATCTGCACCTGGATCTGCACCGTTTAGAGTAAATACTGATGGTGAGTGTTACACATCAAAATTAAATGCTGTAGGAGGTACTATAGGAGGGTTTACAATCGAAAGCTCACAAATGGTTGGAACTAATACTGATAGTTATGGAAATAAATTTCTATTGTCCCCCAGTATTATAAAATATGGTTCACCAGCAAAAAAATCTACTTATGTTGCATTTGGACCTACTTCTGTTTCAGCTTCTACAGGAATAGTTTGCCCTGCATATATTTTAAATACAATAAATGATAGAGGATACAGTGGTAATGGTTCTGCTATGATTATACAAGTAGGTTCTTCAGCATATAGAAGTGCTCCACAAAGATGGATAGACTGTAATCATTATAGAACAAATTCTCAAGATTATGGTTGGGGTTCTGGATTTTTTGTAGAAAGTAGGTATCTAGGAGATTCAGATAATATGGAAAGAACCATACTAAACATAGGATCTATTCCGACATTTCAAGCACTTGTGAATGCTGGTTTAATTACATCCGCAACCGGTTCATATGAAATGCGAGTAACTACCAATGGATATGTATATGTTCAATAAAACACCAATACAAAATATAATATGAAACTAAATTTAAAAGAACGGGGCATCATCATTTATACATTACTTTGGAAATATGATTCTTTTAAAAATTTACAATTGAAAGAATCAATAGAAAGTAAAATTAAATTTTCTACAGAAGAAGAAAACAATATAAGGCAATATGACGATGGAACTGGAGCAACAATAACAGAATTTAATTCAAATCTTGATTTAGAAACAGAAACAGAATATCCTCTGACAGAAGAGGAAATAATTTATTTAGCTGGAAAAATAATGTTTATAAATCAAAATAACAGATTGGATGCCAATGGTATGAGTTTGTATACAAAAATTGAAAACGTCTACGCACAAATTTTAGCTGAGCAAGATTGTGTAAGAATAGGACCTTGGGAATATTTACCAAGAGAACAATATGAAAAAACACATAATATAGACAACAATGGTTAAGAATAATGTATATTATGAGTGGTTTGCAAGTATAACCGTACCCAATCCAGATCAGGTTGGGTACTGGGTTGACTTGGGAGCAGATTCAAAAGGTAGAATAATTAAAGTTTACAATCGTGATATAGAAAAATGGATTGTACTCTTTGATGTAAGTAAAGATGACTATGTACCACCATTTATTGGTTCTAATGGCAACTGGTGGGTAGACAATAGAGATACTGGAGTAAAAGCTACTGCAGAGACTCCATATATAGGTGAGAATGATCATTGGTTTACTTATGATCCTATCAACAAAGTATATGTAGATACAGGTATAGAAGCTCGTGGTCTTAGTGCTTATGATATTGCAGTTAAATTAGGTTTCGAAGGTAGTGAACAAGATTGGATTGATAGTTTAAGCAAAGCATCTGAAGATGCAGCTATTGCTGCACTAGATGCAGCTAACAAAGCAAATGAAGCTGCAGATAAAGCTAACCAAGCTGTAGAAGAAATTGAAGGTATAGTTGACGATGCAATAGCTGCTACTGATAAAGCTGAAGAGATTGCTAGTAATCCACCAAAAATTGTAGATAATGATTGGTGGTTCTATGACTATGAAACCAAAGAGTATGTAAACACTGGTATAGCTGCTATTGGTGATGCTTTTACTTATAAAAAGGAATATCCTTCAGTAGCAGCAATGGAAGCTGATTGGGGTACTGCAGATGTAAAGTTAGGTGAGTACGTACTTATCAATACTAATGATGTAGAAGACCCTGATGATGCTAAGGTTTACTTAAAGACTCAAGAAGGTTGGAAGTTCATTGTTGACTTATCTGGTATGCAAGGTATTCAAGGTTGGTCAGCATATGAAGTTGCAGTACAACATGGTTTTGTAGGTACTGAAGCAGAGTGGGTTCAATCATTAAAACAACCTGCATTAGATGCAGCAGCAGAAGCCTTAGATGCTAAAGCTCAAGTAGAAGCTACTGAACAAGCTGTTAAGGAAGCAGAAGCATTACGTGTTACTGCAGAACAAGGTAGAGTTAATGCTGAAAATACCAGAGTAAGCAATGAAAATACACGTATCTCCAATGAAGATAGTAGGAAAGCAGAAGAGACTAAAAGGGTAACTACTGAGAATGAGCGTATTGCTGCAGAGATCTCTAGAAAGTCTGAAGAGGATATTCGTAAAACTAATGAAGCTAATCGTATATCTGCTGAAAGTTCTAGAGCTAGTGCAGAGACATTAAGAGCTTCTGCTGAAGCTGAACGTAACACAAATGAGCAGAAAAGAATTGAGGAAGAAACAAAAAGAATCAGTTCTGAAGAGGGGAGAGTTGCAGCTGAAACAGAACGTGTAGATAATGAAGATGCTAGAATAGCAGCTGAAACTGCTCGTGATACAGCAGAACAGGAAAGGATAGCAAATGAAGCCACTAGACAGGCAAATGAGGCTGTTAGAGAGACTCAAGAGGCTGCAAGGGAAAAGAATACAGCTGATGCTATAACTGCCGTAAATGAGGCTAAAACAGCTGCACAACAGGCTACTACAAATGCAACTACTGCTGCTAATAATGCTAATACTCAAGCAAACAGAGCTAAAGAATATGCAGACAATCCTCCCAAAGTAGGGGATGATGGTTATTGGTATCTTTGGGATGAAGTTGATGATGTATATGTAAATACTGGTTGGCCATCCTCAGGTATTGTATTAAAAGGTAGTCTTGATAGTCCAGAAGATTTAGATACTATAGTAGATCCACAACTTAGTGATTCTTATATTGTTGGTACAGACTTATACTTTTGGAATGGTACAGAATGGGTTAATATGGGTAGATTCCAAGGACCTCAAGGAGAACCTGGTAAAGATGCTGAACTTAGTAAAGCAGCTATTGAAGCTGTATTAGTAGGTGAAGTAACTACTCATACCCATGATACTAGGTATTATACTAAGGATCAAACTGATGCTAACATAAAAGTAGTAGCAGATGACCTTGCTAACAATTACTATAATAAATCCCAAGTAGATAGTAAATTTACTTCTGTATATATTTTCAAAGGATCTGTAGACACTGTTGAAGATCTTCCTACTGAAGGTAATGTAATTGGTGATGTGTGGAATGTTCGTAAGAATGACACTAACTACGCATGGACAAGCGAAGGTTGGGATGCATTAGGTGGTACTGCTGAATTAGCTTCATTAACATCTAATGGTTTGATGTCTAAAGAAGACTTTGCAAAGTTACAGGATATTGAAGCAGGTGCACAAGTTAATAAGATTGAGACTATTACTAAAAGAGTAGAACTCAATGTTGTTAATAAGAACGTGACTATTCCAGAGGATATTAAGATCTCAGATACTGAACCTACTGAGGAAGAGATCATGTGGTTGGATCCTAGTGAAAACTATGATTTTACATTTGATGGTTATAGTCAAGCACAAGCAGATGAATTATTTGTAAAGAAGGAAGCAGGTAAAGGTTTATCTACTAAAGACTATACAGCTGAAGATAAAAAGAAAGTAACTAATTTAGGTAGTTATGTATCTAATGCTACAGGTGCTACTGCAGATGCTAATGCTGTTGCTATTACTCTGGAAAAGAAAAATCCTACAACAGGTACAGCAGATAGTAGTGTAATAACTATTGATAAAGCTACTACTAGTAAAGCTGGTGTAATGTCTGCTGCTGATAAGACTAAACTTGATGCTGCATTAACTGCTTCTGATAATATTGCAACTGCTACTAAGTTAGCTACTGCTAGAACTATATGGGGACAAGCATTTGATGGTAGTGCAAACGTTAGAGGTAATATAAGTGACGTGGATGATGTTTACATGAACAATAATAGATCTTTATATATAAAAGATACTAATGGGAAAAATCTTAGTGCACTGTTAATAAATGATCAAAATGGCTTCTATCTGGGTTTTGGTGCTGGCTCTAATGGCTACTTCTCGTGTTTAGACGGAAACATAATTTTATTTAGAACTGCTGCTTCTCATACTGAAAGAATGAGGATAACATCTGATGGTAAAGTTGGTATAGGTACAACTGCTCCGGATGCTAATTTACATGTCTCTGGCGATAAATATAATATAAAATTAAACTCTACAACTGGTTCTACAGAAGATTCAACTTTTATATGGGGATCAAGTTCAAATAAAAATACAGCATGGAGAATCGTTGACAATCCTACCAGTGGGTTATGGTTACAGTATGGTGTTTCAGGTGCAGACACCCATAACATGACAATAAGCGGTATGAATGCCATCAATCTAAATTCACTCGAAGTAAAAGCAAAGAATTTAACTGTAAATGGTAGTAAAGTATGGCATGCTGGTAATGATGGTTCAGGTAGTGGACTAGAAGCTGATACTTTAGATGGATATCATGCAGGGTATGAAAACAGTAATGTAGCATTATATGCTAACTTCCCAAACTGGAACACTTTGATTACAGATGGTTTACTAAGAGACGATTATGAAACTGCCGGTCATCCTACTGTTGATTACTTACAAGCAATATGTAAGTGGACTATTAGAAATTATAAAAATAAAGCTAGTATAACTCTTCAAGGAGGAATAAGTCCTAATAGTCACGGCTGGTGTGTAATATCATTGTATAGTAATAATGGATTTGATGAAACAACATTATTACCAAAATATTGTAGTGCACAATATAATGCATTAAGTGGGAAATCATATTTATTTGGTACATACAATGCAGTTTGGTATTGTAATCAAATTGTAACCAATAACAATCTAGAAGATACTCTAGCATATTGGTACGAAAATAATGAAACTGCTTCATCTACTACATGTGCAACAGGTGGTAATAGAAATGTAATTGAATCATTAAGAAGTAAGTTTAAGAGATGTATTGCTAAACCATATGGAGATGATGCTGCATTAATTAGTTATTGTAATGAAGAAAATAGTGCTAATTGGCCCGATGGTTCTGCTATTGATATTGACCTTTCTAGAAAAGAAAATAGAATGGTGTATTTCCCAAAATACTATCATAAAACTGTTGAAAGATCACCTGGCATTTGGAGAACTTATATTTCTGAACAACAAATTGATAGTGATTATATTGAAGAACCTGAAATGTTGTTAAGTACTTTTGAGGCTTATACTAATACTGATGGAACTTTAATGTCTGTATGGGGTGTAGCGTCTACTGCTTCACAAACAATGGCTACATTTGTATCTCAAGCTAAGTCAAATGGTCCTTTATGGAGTATTGGAGATTATAGATCTCATGCTACTATAGCTAGAATGTTTTGTGCTTACTATAAGACCACTAACATCAGTACTTCTAATTCAGCAATACCTTGTTCTGGTGGAACCAAAAGATATAATTATGGAATTACTGGAGCAACTATTACATTGGGTAATAGAGATGGTAAAAAGGCTACTACAAATGATACATCATACTATTCAACTAACTTCCTAGGACTTGAAGACTGCTATTACAGTAAGTGGGAGTTTGTACAAGGAATAAACATTTTAAAAGGTAAATACGTTGTATATGACGGAGGTTCATTCCCAGATAAGGATGTAGCAGAGCTTGAAGCAGCAGGTGCTACTAATATCAGAGTTGTAGGATATGAACCTAATCCAGCTGCAACAGCAGCATATAATGGATGGACTAAAGCCATAGCTCAAGGCAAATATGGTGATGTAGTTCCTACAGCATATGGTGGATCTGAAACTACTTACTATTCCGATTATAGCTGGTTTAATCCAACAGGAAATAGAATCTTTCTACGGTCGGGTGGTTCGGCTGATGGTTCTCGATGCGGGGTCTTCGTGGCTGATGCTAATACTGCGTCCTCGAATTCGTGGACGGGTCTCGGTGCAAGATTAGCCTTTTACGGTAAGATCGTTGTAGTTGATTCGGATACATTTAAGAAAATGCAGGCATAGTCCTGAGTAATATAGATAATTAAATATTAATAACAAGGGCGGGATCTAAAAGAATTACTATGAGATGACTTTATAGTAAGACTGCTGTCACATTATTTCATACTTGAAAAAACAGTCAGGTAATTCAGATAATGGTTCTCAATGCAGAGTCTTCATAGCTAATGCTAATAATGCATCCTCGAATTCATAGACGAATATCAGTGAAATTTTGGAACTAACAGATACTTTCAGATAATTACAAAAATGTTTGTTGAGCTTAGATCAGCCTTACCTCTAGGTAAAAGATAACAGGTGCTTTGAAGAGACCCTAGTAGTATTGGGCGAACGGGTCTTACCACCAAAATAGCTTATGAAAAGAATAGGCAATTTATTTAATAGGATAATATCATATGAAAATCTGGTTCGGGCCGACAAAAAGGCAAGATTAGGTAAAACTAAAAGATACGGCGTTAAGAAATTTGACAGGAACCCATATGAAAATCTGGTCCGGTTACAAAAGGCATTAATAGAAGATACGTATCGTACTTCGGAATATTGCGTATATACAATCATCGCCGATCGTGGTAACAAAGAAAGAGAAATATATAGGCTACCGTATTATCCAGACAGAATAGTCCATCATGCTATAATGAATGTTATAGAACCTTACCTTGTTAATAGATTTACTGCAGATACCTTCAACTGTTTAAAAGGAAGAGGTATTCATTATGGAGTAAAGAGATTGAAAAGAGATTTAAAAGCTGATAAAGAAGGCACAAAATATTGTTTAAAATTAGATATTAAAAAGTTCTTTCTTTCTGTAGATCAAGATGTGTTATATTCACAATTTGAAAAAGTATTTAAGGATAAGAAACTATTAAGATTATTACATCATGTAGTTTATTCTACACCAAAAGGTTTACCAATTGGAAATTACATATCTCAATTTGCAGCAAATTTGAATTTGACTTGGTTCGATAGGTGGATTAAACAAGTATTAAAAATAAAATATTATTACAGGTATTGTGATGATATTGTTATATTACACCCAGATAAAGATTACTTAAGATATTGCTTACAAGAGATTGAAAAATATCTAGCCGATAACTTGAAATTAAAAATAAAACGTAATTGGCAGATATTTCCTGTAGAAGTAAGAGGTATAGATTTTATTGGTTATGTATTTTACCACGGTCATACTTTACTCAGGAAAGATATCAAAAAGAAGTTTATTCATAAATTAAGTTATAAAAGTAATAATAAGAGGCTAGCATCACTAGCAGCTTATTGGGGATGGTGTAAATATGGAAACTGTCATAATTTATGGTATCGCTTTACGAGATCTTATAATTTTAAAGATTATAGACAAAAATTATTAAGTAGTTATGGAATTAAAGAAAGTACAAGGTGATCATATACCTGAAGTAATAGAATACCTAGGAATGAATGAATGGGCAGTTAGATGGGATATTGAAGAAGTTAATTCTGAAGATATACATGGTTATGCTTATTATGAATTAAAATTCAATGAAGAACCAACCTACGATTCTTTTGTAAGTAAAATCATTAGAACAAAGTATAGTGCAGATGAGGAAGCAGCATTAAAATCTAATATGGTTGAACAATTGCTTAGTGGCAGTCAACCTATTACCAGATACGATGAATGGCAATCTTTTCAAACACTTAGAACAGAAGCTAAAACAATTGGCAAACAAATATTTAATATTTAATTATGGTAATTAAAGTAAAATATAATGGGGAATGGGTTAAAATACCATACTTAAGTAGTGATCATGGTCGGGAACTAGTAGAAGAAGCACCTAAAGATGGTAAGCAATATGCTAGGCAGAATGGAGTATGGTCTGTAGTAAATATACCAGAAGTTGATTTTACTGATGTATATAATGCTATTGATACTAAAGTTGATAAAGTAGAAGGTAAGGGGTTAAGTACTAATGACTATGTTACTGCAGATAAAACCAAAGTTACAAACATCAATGAGGTAGTTGAAGCTGCTACTAAGAATATTACAGCAACAGGTATCTCTATTACTCTGGATAAAAGGAACTTAGTAACCAATGTAGTAGAAAATATAGAATTGAATCTTCCTGCATCTACTACAGCTTTAGCTGGTTTGATGTTACCTTCAGATAAGACAAAGTTGAATGGCATTGCTGCTGGTGCCGAAGTAAATGTTAATGCCGATTGGAACGCTACAGAAGGGGATGCATTGATATTGAATAAACCTACTATACCTACTGTAGATGTTAATAAGAAATATGTCGATACTCAATTAGCTACTAAATCTGATTTACCAGATTATACAGTATTTGACATTGTTATGGATATAACATCAAGTGGCAATTCATCTATATCTCAGGAAAATTATAATAAATTATTAGAGAAGCTTCCAAGCAACGCTGTTAATACATTTCCAGTAAGAGATAATGGGAGGTATATATCAAGTCTTCTTGGTGGGTATAATGTTAATGGTGATAATTCTATTTGGTTTCATATAGAATTGAATATGGGAATACTACAGGATTATTCTGTGCAAATCTTTATATATCAAGATTTAACTGTAAATGTAGATTCTGGTGCAAAATATTTAATACCAACAAGTAACGGAATTGATATACATACAAATCTAACACATAATCTTTCTGAGAGTAATACTAAGAAGTTAACAATATATACTACAGGTGATGGAACTAAATCTTTAATGGACGATGGTAAATATCGTAAGCTTCCTGTGTACGGGAGGAACCTGTTGCTTGGGTCTGGGAAGGAGGTGAGTAACTCAAATTACAATATCGCTAATTATTGGTTGGCGGAGCAGATACCAGAAGACACACAAGTAACTGTTACAATATGGGGGGAATTAGGAGAAGATGTCACTTCGTTTGCCTTATATAATTCTGGCGGAAGGGCTGGTGCTGGTGTTCCCACTCCTCTTCTAGTTCCAGTAAACGGTAAGGCGAGTATAACTTTCAATTGGAATATTCATGATTCATCCTCAGTAGTTTCAAATACGCCTTTGGCTATTTTTGCGTATCCGTTTGGGGGTGCTCATACAGATATCTCTACCATCCACAAGATCAAGCTCGAGTACGGTGACATCTCGACCGAGTGGTCTCCAGCTTGGGAGGATATACCAGATCTAGAAGAAAGATACGCATATGGTGTTGAGTGGGATACTGCATCATCAAGTCCGGATGGGGTTAGAGTTGGTAATATGCAACTGCATAGAGAACTCCCTATCCAGAGTAAGATAAGGGGGGTAATACTGGATAATAAAGGTGGGATAAAAAGTTATCTAAATAATTCAAATTGGGGTAATATAAATACAGAATATTTAACAGAGTCGGTAATGACTAAAATACCTGAACATTGGTATAAATTATATCAATACGGAACTAAATTTAGAATGATGCTATCCGCTATGCCATTACCAGGATATAACCATATAGATCAATTTTATATAAGTTCATTTGAGTCTGGAATAGATAGAAGCTCCTCTACTTTGGTTTCCTCTTATGGTGTTGGAAGTACAAATGTAAATAAAAGAGGTGGCGATAACACCGCTGAATGGGACGGCACCTACCGTTCCTTGCTAGGATGCCCTGTTACCAACCTTACCCGAGACCAATTCCGCCAAGCTGCAAGAAAACGTGGTAGTGGTTGGGAAATGTACACATATGGAGCACATAAGACTCTATTCTGGTTATTTGCAGTAGAATATGCTACATTAAATAGTCAAAAACCGTTTAATGCTCAAAAGGACGCTAACGGTTTCGCCCAAGGTGGCCTAGGTCCGGGACCAACACAAATGACGGATTGGACTAATTTCAACAACACCAATCCCCTTATACCATGCGGCTACACTAACGAGTTCGGGAGCGGCTCGGGAGAGAAGGCATATGTGGGGAAAAACGCTTCCGGCGGTACTCACGCCACGTTGATGGCTAACAGGTATCGTGGTATAGAGAATCCGTTTGGACACATGTGGAAATACACTGACGGGGCCAATATACAGGTCACCACGGGCGATGCGGGATTATCCGTATTATGGACTACCGATGACCCGTCGAATTTCAGCGACACCTCTTACACCGGCTATGACAAGAAGGGCAATATCTGCCGTACAAACGGTTATGCCAAGAGGGTGTTGCTTGGAGAAGATGGTGATATAGTGGTCACGGAGGTCGGCGGTAGCTCTTCTACCTACTGGTGCGACTACTACTACACCTATACATCGATTAACCGCATGCTGATGGTGAGGGTTGGCGGTGATGCGGACCGTGTATTGGATGCGGGCCTCACTTGTGTGGCTGCGAATCTTGCGCCTTCCGATGGGTCTCGTAATAGCAGTTCACGCCTTTGCTTTTTCCCAAAATATAAATCAACTGAAATAACTACAACTACAGAATAATATGAATAGAATATATAGTGATAAAATACCCAGTACAATAGAAAGAGATAGTAATGGTTACTATTTATATAGATGGGATATACAAACAGAGCAAAGAGATGAATTCATCAGTTATTCCTATTATGAAGTAACTGTATGGCCTACATTAACTGCTAATAAGATATTAGAAACATGTATTAATGAACTATGGGGTACAGATGTTGAAGCAAAGAAATTGAATGACTATAATGCTGCATTACTAGGGATATTAGATGAAAGTTATATAGATATTTACAAAGATTTCTTACAAAAGAGAAAAGAATTGAAGGAACAAGTAGATTCAGATTTCATTGCTTATGAACAAATGCAAGATGAATTAAATAGTGAACAAATAACCGCTATTACTTAGGATAGTGTCAATTTATATAAGAGAACTTTTAGTAACTAAAGACGTTATAACATCAATTCTCATATCAAAAAATACCAAACGCTAACTGAAGTAAAATTTAGTTAGCGTTTTTGTTTTCCTTTCATATCAATCTATTATGTTAAATAAAATTCATCAATATTTTTTATTGTCCCAAGGAGTATCTAGTATGAACTACTTTAAAGAACTATTTAACGATGGTCCAGCCAAATTTATTTCCTGCTTATTAACAGGAGCATTTAGTTGGGTGGCAGGTAGTTTTACGCCCTTATGGACAGTTCTATTTATCCTACTGCTAATCATATTAGTAGATGCTTATTTAGGGAGTAAGATAGCATTTAAGAATCAAAAAAAGTTTGAATCAAGAAGACTATGGAAAACCTTACGCAAATTTGGTTGGTGCGGTGCTATTATATGGTTTGCAAATCAAATAGATGTTAGTATATTAGTATCTATAGATGCTCATCTAGTAGAATTCTTTGCAGGACTTATTGCTGGAGTAGAACTATGGTCTGTTATAGAAAACTTGGCTACATTATATCCAGATGGACCTTGGAAACTTCTAAATAAGTTCATACGTAAAAAAGGCGAAAAGTATCTTGATATTACTATAGATAAAGAAGATTTGCCTAAGATAAGAAAATTGGTTAAAAAGATTAAATAGTGAATTTTATACATTACATAAAATTAGGTGCTATACTATTGATAGCAGTTTTAGGTTTTGATAATTACAGATTAAATAAAAAGGTAGATAATCTAGATAATGCGTTAGCTAGAACTTCTGTGAATTTACATTACTACGAGAAGGCTCTCTCAGGAATGGAAGAACAAAACAAAGTATTACAATTAACTGTAGATGACTTCAAGAATTCTGAAGATAGTTTAGTACAAGAACTAAGAAAACAATCTAAAGAACTTAAAATAAAGGATAAGAAATTAAAAGAAGTCGCATCAGTAGAAACTATTATTTCGGATACAATAACTCAAGAGATTCCAGTAGACAGGAATTTTACAGTAGAGTTAAAGCCAAATCAATTGACAACTATCAAAATAGAAAGAATAGACAGCATGATCACACATGTGCTGGATATAAAGAATCGTCAAGATCTATTTATATATGAAGAGAAAGTATGGCGTAAAAAAGGTTTCTTTAGACGCTTATTTACTTTAAATTTTAAGAAGGATATAATTCCTCATTATCAAATAGTTAATTCAAACCCTTTAATACAAGTAACAGATACAAGGGTTATCAAAATATCAAAATAATTGCAAAATATTTCAATTTAGTATTAATCAATAAATAAATTGAAACTATGCATTTGAACAAAATATTAGAACAAATCAAACGCCATCAATCTCCATCAGAGGCTATAGATAAATTATCTACTGCTTTAGAGAAGCATGAGGGTAGCTTATTGGAGAAAGGCTTCACTATTTTAAAGTCAGAATTGGCTGCAAATATGTATGAAGCTATTAATGGCCCTCACTTTGATGAGGAACATGCTCGCTACGCTGTAGAGGGTATGGAAAATGAGGATGGTACAAAAGGTCCTCACTGGACGGTTGAAGAGACAACGTCCGTTGCCAATCAAATGGGCATAAACTTAAAATCAGAGAAACATAATAAGTGGGACTGGTTTGTTGCTATGAATATGATATATTCAGACTTTTATAAAGCAGTAGTAGCAATGACTGGTAGCGCAAATACCAAATATTTCGCAGAATTAGCTAAAGCTTGGCTTTGTGACAAAGACATTTCAGAAGGCAAGATGTGGCACTACTATGTGTACATTATGTGTGACGACGAAGAAAACGATTATAAAGCATACGAACGTATGCACAGAGATCGTGAAGAAGAATATGGTCGTTATGCAAAACGTTCTGGTAGAATGGAATACGCAAATAAAGAAAACGATTATCGATATCCTTACTATCTGCCCTAAAGTATGGTGTAGATTACCCAAAGAAGGTGTAATTGTTTTGGAGGTACGCCACACGGCAGAAGCATCGGGAGCTAGTCTACCTGTATTTATTTCAGTTTCTGGTTCTGTAAGTACTGCTTCTAATACTCACAATATACCTTTAGTAAATGCTTCAAGTGCACCAATTACTGGTTCACAAGTTAGTGCTGGGAACAGATACATTGCATATTTTAACAAATGTGACAATGTAATACAGTTAATGAGTTATACTCCTGCTGCTCCTACACCAGCTGCTTAATATATTAATCAAGATATATGGGCAGCTATGAGAGTTGCCCATATTCTTTAAACTTATAAAGATATGACATTCTCTCAGTTAACGTCGGGTACCAGAATACACGTACTCGAGATAACAGGTACTTTTAAAAAGAACACAACGTACAGTTTAGGAACGGTAGTCAGTGTATCAAAACCCTATGACGAACCAGTGCCACCGACACAATTTCCGATGCCTATGCAAAATAGACGTAAGCTCGTGGATCTAGTGATTTCGTGTGATGGTGAACAAAGAAAACTGTCAGTATCTGAAGATAAAACAATGATGACCGATTCAAACATTGGTCTTACTATAGCCACAGAAAAATCACAAATTATTAATATGGTTAGACAATCTCTAGAGGATTGTAGAATTAAGAAAGAGAGCTTAAGTAAGATTGATGAGGAGATGAGGAGATGTGAAGACATCTTAAAAATACTTAATGTAAATTCGGACATAACAACCAATGTGACAAAAGATTTCAAAGAACTTGATGAATTGAGAGCTGAAGTGAAAGAGCTTAAACAACTTTTACAAAATATTTCTACTGTTCGTCCGGAAGAAAATAATATAGATCCTCCTACTGAGGAAAAAGAAAATGAAATCTAAAACACAAAGGTTGGCTATTTAGTCAACCTTTTTTATTTTAAAATAATATGAGTACACTTTATAATAATAAATACGACATTCTAGCTAGTACAATTCAACCTAATCCTGCATCTGTTAAATATTGGGCAGATCTATCATCTAATCCAAATGGTGGTGATTTAAAGTATTATAATGGTACTAAATGGGTGCTAGTTAATAACAAAGATACAGAAGATATTTCTCAAATAAAACAACAGATAGCGGATTTAGAACAAAACAAAGAAGATAAAGTTGAAGGTAAAGGTCTGTCTACTGAAGACTATACTACAGAAGAAAAAAGTAAACTTGCTAGTCTTCAGAACTATAATGATAGTGAAGTAAGAGAATTGATTTCAGCTTTGAACCTTAGATTAACCACTCTAAGTGAGGATCTTGAAAGTTTGGAAGCTAGAGTTGCTGCCTTAGAAACACCTGCTGCATAATGGAACTAACTTTAAATAGGATCTTTCTAGGAACTGTAGCAACTATTGGAGAACTATGGGTTAATGATTTACATCTGTGCGACACGCTCGAAGATAGAGTAAGACCAGAAGGAGAAAAGGTTTATGGTAAAACTGCAATACCTGAAGGTACATACGAAATGGTATTATCGTATTCACCAAGATTTAAGAAAATATTGCCGGAAATCCTTAACGTACCTAATTTCACTGGCATACGCATTCATTGTGGCAATTCATCTGCCGATTCCAGTGGATGTATTCTTGTAGGTACTTGGGATGGTGAGAAAGAAGATTGGGTAAGTGATTCTAAAATAGCTTTTAACAAACTAATGTCCTTACTTGAGGAAGCTACAAATAATAAAGAAAAAGTAACAATAACTGTAAAAAGTTTATTAAATTAATTATGATATTTAATTCACTAAATACAATAATAGATGATATATTTCTTACTTATAGAGATAGTAATATATCTGAAAGTGAGAATTTGTCACGCATACAAGTAGAACAGTGGATTCATCAATATAGGGCCTATTTAATTAAGCAAGATTTAGATAAAGGTCGAGATATTAATCCTAGTTATATACAAACGTTAGGTCCATTACATATATCTAAAGTAAGTACATGCGGTGTTCCTAATGGGTTTCATTATATATCAGATGAGGAATTACCTAAATTTATAGATTTGCATTTTGGTACTGGTCTAGTAGCAGTTAAAGATATGCATGGTAATCTGATTCAGGTTGGTAATGAAACAAAAGCTAAATATCAGACAAGTAGAAAATACACATGTAATGATTATATTGCTTTCTTAAAGAATAACCATTTATATTTAAATGGGCCTGGTTTTCTAGAGTATGTAGAAATAGAAGGCATATTGGAAGACCCTACAAAAGCAGCAGATTGTTATGATTATGATGGTCCATATCCTATCCCTGCTAATATGATTCCTACTTTGAAGAACTTAATATTTAGCAAAGAACTAAATATAATGTTAACTGTACCTACTGATAATACAAATAATAGTACTAATGACGTTAATAATGAACTAAATGCAAGAAACTAAATCTTATACTGGCAAAGACTTCTATAGATCTTATATTGATTATGTTAGTGATAACCCATTATATCAAGTAGACTATAAAACGTTTAGAGGAATAATTAATGATTACTTTAAATACTTGAGAGATGAACTAATAGAGAATGGTAAAGAGATAAAATTACCATGCAGACTAGGTACTTTAAGTATAGTAAAACACAAACCAAAAGAATATAGTGGTAGAAGTCTCAGGATAGATTATGCAGAAAGCAAAAAATACAATAAAGTAATTTATCATCTTAACGACCATACTGGGGGATATAAATATCGTTTTTATTGGAACAAACATAATATGCTTACGAAGAATAAGACAATGTATCAATTGATAATGACAAGAGATAATAAGAGATATTTGGCTCAAATATTAAAAAATCGTGTAAGGGATTATGTCGAAGGGAATTAATAAAAACACACACAAATTATCTGGAGTATATGAGATTAGAAATACATTAAACAATAAAAGATATATCGGTAGTTCTATAAATATATACAGACGATGGCGAGATCATAAGCGAATGCTAAATTTAAGTGTTCATCCAAACAAACACTTGCAATCTGCTTGGAATAAATATGGTGAAAAACATTTTGTATTTAAAATTCTTGAAACATGTGAACCTATAAAAGACACAATATTATTTTTAGAACAAAAATATTTGGATTTAAAACCGGAATATAATAATTCCCCAACTGCTGGAAGCAACTTGGGTTGGAAACCAACCGAAGAGTTTAGAGCAAAGTGTAGAGAACGTATGAAAGGTAAAATGAATATACCTAAAGAAATTGTTAAATTAGGAATACATAAAGCTACAGAAGTAAAAAAGAAACCTGTACTACAGTACACTAAAGATGGCAATTTTATTGCAGAGTATAGTTCTCAAAAAGAAGCTGCGTTATTAGTATTTGGGAATGAGCGTTATCATAAAAGTATAAGTGGATGTTGTAGGGGAGATAGAAAAGAGGCAAAAGGATATATATGGAGATATAAAACAGACAATTATCCAAATAAGATAAAACTCTGCTTGGCAGATCGTTATAAGAATAATAAAAAAGCAGTTTATCAAATAGACCCTGCTACAGAAGAAATAATTGCAGAATATTCCTCAACAAAAGAAGCAGCAATGCAGTTTAGTAAATCTACTTATTCTTCTATTAGTTTGTGTTGTAATGGTAAATATAAAACCGCGTTTGGCTTTAAATGGAAATATAAAAATTAAGATTTATGATAACAAAATTAACATCAATCAAAACTGCGATAGCCAAAGTAATAGCAGATCTAGGGTTAGAGGAAGATGAAATTAAAATCTCAGATTTTAGAGAGTGGGCAGCTGAGGCTATTGAAAAAATTGGTGCAGTACAACAGTTTGAACACATTGTTTCAGGTGTAGAAGGTGCCCCAATTATCAAAATACACTGTCATCAAGCACAGTTACCTTGTAACCTACATAAATTACATCAAGTTGCATATTCTTTCAATTGTGATGGGCCTTGGTTTCCTATGAGGAAAGCTACAGGTTCATTTGCTGCTTGGGGATGTGATGAATGCTGTGATTGTGAGAAACCCGAAATATGGGTTAAGGATGAAGTATTAGTAAATCTAGTTGTAGATCTATACGGTAATATAGATAAAACCGAAGCTCTAGAAATGCTAAATACTAATAAAAACATGAAGACTATACTTAGGAATCTGATTAATAAACATACTATTAATTTAGATTATATGAGAGGTAATACAAGCACTAATCCTAATTGGGATTTACAGTATAGTATTAAACCCGGTTATATAATGACAAATGCACCATGTGGGTATCTGAAATTATCATATAGTGCTATACCTACTGATGAAGATGGGTATCCATTAATTCCAGATAGTGCTTCATATATGGAAGCAATTTACTGGTACATTGCACAAAAAATAGGATTTCAAAAGTATATAAGAGGCGAAATGAATCAACGTATATATTATGATATGCGTAATTCTTGGAACTTCTACTGTAAGCAAGCATATGCAGAAGCTATGCTACCTAATGAAGATGAATTAGAGTCTATTAAAAATACATGGAACAAGATACATACAGAATTTCTTGATCATAACACATTTTATAGTCATACTGGTTCTAGACAACATATATATAATGCTAATTAATTATGAATGCAAGAAGACAAACAAATACATTTTCTGGTGGCATGAATATGGACGTAGATTATTCTGTCTTAAAAGAAAATCAGTATATTTATGCTGAGAACATTCGTATATTAACGAATGAAGGGTCTTCTTTTGCAGCAATGCAAAATATAGAAGGGTTCCTAGCGTGTAGACCTTCTTCAAATTTGTCTGGCGAAACTATTATACATGTTACCACAATAAGAGATTGGGCGATTGTCTTTACTAAGATTAATGGTACAAATAACAATAATGTCTATAGAATTGATTTTTCTAGATCACAAGAAGAACCAATCGTGACGAAAGTAGTAACCAATAGACCTTTAGACATAACAGTTTCATCTAGTAATGTTGCTGCAATTAGTAGCGTATGTAGATGGGAAGCAAAAGATAATGTAAAAGTATATTGGGTAGATGGACATGCTCAAATCAAAGTAATAAATGTAGATGATAGCCATATAAAAAGTAATGAGAACATTACTTCAGATAACATAGTAATGTTACCAAAGGCTACATTAGCGCCATTTGAATTTAATGGATTTGGAACAGGTAGTTTAGAATCTGGAATGATACAGTACTGTTATCAATTGTTCAAAGTAAGAGGTACAGAATCTGCGATATCTCCACTTACTCCTCTTTATCATTTGAGTGATGGAGACCAAAAAACTAATTACAATGCTGTAAAAGGAAGTTCTAAAGGACAAAATACTGGTAAGTCCATAAAGTTACAAGTAAGAAACAATAGCACTGGATTTGATAGGGTTAGAATAATCTCTTTATTCTACAAGGCAAAGAATGAGGTACCTGTAATATCTATAGTAGATGATATAGTTATTGGCACTGGTTCTGTAATAAACTATGAAGATAAAGGTGGTAGTTTAGTATCAGAATTAAGTATTGATGAATTTAATTCATTAGCTAATTATACGTTTATACCTGAAGTAATAGAATCTAAAGATAATAGGCTATTTGCTGCCAATCTTACTGAGGAAACATGGGATGTAGAATATGATGCTAGAGCATTTAGAGCTAATTCTTCTGGCAATGTATTATTGTTATCTAACTCTGGCTCTTCATTAAACTTTGCTTTATCTGCATTAACTACTACAAATATACCTAAAGATCATGATTGTATATGCCCATTTAATGTTGATGGTAGTGCTTATAAATACACTACTTCTCCAACAGGAGGATATATACAAGGTGGTAAAGGTAAGAATGTGTCTTATAGGTTTATTACTACAGACTTGCTAGAAGATGGATCTACCACATCAAGAGGAATGGTAAATGAAGAATTTACATTTAATGCCTCATCAAGATCTCTTACTAGTCTAGATATCAACTACGAGGGAAATGACAAATCAAATTCAATAAGTTTATCATCTGGTAATAAGATACCAAACTATTCTAATGCTGAAATAGAATCCAAAGTAAAAGGATATATGAGGGATGAAATCTATAGATTTGGTATTGTATTATACAATAAACAAGGTTTAGCATCCCCTGTACATTGGATAGGTGATATAAGGATGCCATCTAATAAAGATTCTGGTTATAAGTTTTTTACTTCCAATGAGGCTAGTGATTATGGATCTAATTTATCAGTTGTTACTAAACCTCTTGGTATTGAATTTGAAGTAAAGAATTTACCATCAGACGTAGTAAGATATGAGATAGTTAGATGCGAAAGAACTCTATCTGATAGAACTATATTAGCTCAAGGAGTAGTAAGTTGCATTACAAATTATGATAGAGACTCTAATATCTTAACACCATTCCCATATCTAGCTTATTCAAATAAGCATGGTTACTATGCAAAGACTCACAACAATGGAGATTTCCAATATACCTTTAACTTGTCAGATACACAATCTAATAATTATTTCATGTTTGTATCTCCAGAAATAGCAGTCAACAGAGAAAATGCTGATGCATTAATTGATAAGTTTCAAACAATTGAGAAGGTAGGGCATATGACATCCCCTATTACTGCGGATGGTGACTGGGGTATTACAGATGGATCTCTAAAAGTATTAGCGAATGCTAAATCTATAAAGTATGATGGTACTACAATAAAACCAACTAAATCATTAGGAGGTCAGTCTAGTAATGGTTATGTTGCTAATGGAGCAATAGTAATAAATAATGATGATTTCTATTCAGCGTTACTTGCTAAATACTATGGTTTATATGTTGAAAATGGTGTTCAATCTGCTGCAGTAGAAAGTGCAAAATATGCAGGGCCGAGCAGTCCTTGGTTAACGAATGGTGACCAGCCTTGGTATAATGCTGAAGCAGTAACCATTGGTGATAAAGTATATTATAATTGGGTATGGGATAATATTAGAACCGCAGGAGATGGTGAAGTAGATAAGACTGATGCAAACAATGTTAGAAAATATGGTCCTCATGGAATATGTTCTATATTTAAGAGTGACAACATGATTGCTAACATACCATTAGCAGTAAGTACTTCTAGTTACAGATATGTTAATTCAGTTGCTTTGTGTAACATGAAGCAAAGTGTAAATGCATATGGCGGTAATTCTTACTCTGCTATACAAAATTCCGTATATATTACTACAGGGGCTAGTGCTGAATCTAGTATTTCCACAGTACTATGTTATGGTGGAGATACTTATCTAAACATATTTGATTATAATAACTGTATGTTTAGTTATAATACAGATGATTATTATAACAATAAAGCCAATAGATTATTCTTAGGTGCTTTTATACCATGTGAATCGAGTGTTAATCTAGCATTAACTCATGCTGATTCATCTATAAATAGAACTTATCAAGCTGGTGATGGATATGCTAATCATTTTGTAGAAGATGATATAATTACTGTTGGTGATTTATATACTCAGAATACTCCATCGTATGCATACAATGATGCTTATTCTGCTCAACCTAATGCAAAGAAGTTTGTATCTAAATCTATTTATAACATAGATAATCTATTAACAGATACTCGTATCATATCTTCAGAACTAAAGACAAATAATGAAGTTACTGATTCATGGACGAAATTTAAAGTAGCTAACTATATTGATGTGGATACTAAATTTGGTCAAATTAATGATATGAAGCTGTTTAAAAACAATCTAGTATTCTGGCAAACCGACGCTTTTGGCACAGTTGCAGTGAACGAACGTTCTATTATAACTGATAATAATCCCGGTACTCTTACTCTAGGTACTGGTGGTATACTAGATAGATATGACTACTTTACTACAATGAATGGTGAAAGTCCTAACCAGTTAAGAGCAAACACTCAATCAGATAGTACTGTATACTGGTATGATAGTAAACGTAATGAGATATGTGGTTTTAATGGTCAATTACAAACTGTATCTAAATTAAAAGGAGTTCAATCCTATTTGAATAAGAATAAAGACTTATTTAAAAAAGATCCTATTGCAGTTTATGATAAGAAATATAATGAGGTTCTGTTTACTCTAGGAGATAAAACTTTAGCTTTTAATGAACAATTAGGAGCATTTACTTCATTCTATAACTATAATCCAGACTATTATGCAGAATTTAGTGATAAACTATATTTGTTTAAGTCATTAAAACTATTTAAGTATAATGGTGGTGAACAAACCAATTTAGATTCTGATAAAGCGAAAGTATCTGAAATAGAATTTGTAGTAAATGCAGAGTATCCACAAACTAAAACATTTGATAATGTTGAGTACAGTGGTGATTTTACTACAAACACCAATTTTGATTTAATACTATTTACTACGAAAAGACAAACTAGTGAAACATTAACTAGTGAAGATATTGATTACAGAGAGGATACTTATAAATTTGCAATTCCTCGTAATGCGTTAAAGCTAAATGAAGTAGAACAGCTAGCTAATAAATCCTATAAGGACAGAATGAAAGGGAAATATCTTATCTGCAATTATAAATATGATTGTAATAATGGTAATGAATTTAAAGTACCTTATATTAGTACAGCTTATAGATACTCAATGATATAATATGAAAAAGAAAATTAATAAGAAAAACGTACCAGCATATGCGTTTGGCATGGATCAATTGTCTAATTACCTTGGTGGAGCTAATGTTCTTGGCTCTGCCATTTCTGGTTTATCAGGAGAAGGCTCTACTGGAGCTGGTAGTACTATAGGTGGCATAGGATCTGGAGCCGCTACTGGTATGACATTAGGTGGTCCTATAGGAGCTGCTGCGGGGGGTGTTATTGGTGGGCTTGCTGGTTTGTTTGGAGCTAGAAGTCGTAAAAAGCAGATGGAACAAATGCGGCGTAGAAAGGAAACCATGAATAAAACTCAATTAGGTATGAATACTGCAGCAAATCAAACAGCAGAATATTGGGATGATAATGTGTTAGCATATACTTATGAGAATGGTGGAATACTTCCTGACTTAGCCTATGTAGATAATAATGAGGTTATCAGAGGGGATGATGGAACTATTATGCAAGTTCCTAATAATAGACCCGGTACAGATAATCATTTAATTGATGCGTCTAATTTAGAATCAGTATTATCTGATAAAATTAAAAGACCGGGAACAAATAAAACTTTTGCACAAGAAGGTAAAAAACTTACTAGAATGACAAAGCCAAGTAAAGGTAAAGATATATTTGCTGATAATACAAATATGTTAAATAAACGGAATGCTAACTTTGCATATGATAATCTATTATCAGAGCAGGAGGAAGTAAAAGATAAAAAAGGAATTAAACCTAAAAAGAAAGGTATTCCTGCTTATGAAAAAGGGTATAGTCTTCGACGTCCAAATATATACACAGAAGCACTAAATGAAGCTTTACATTATGTTCCAGTAGAAACACCAAAAAATGCTAAGACTAGAACTAAAGATAAATTAAGTAAGCCTATAGATCCTGTACAATTACTGGAGAATAGAAAAGAGTATTGGAGGAATAATGATTTATATTATGCTGATCAGTTACCAGATGTAGAAGTGACCGCTAAAGCACCTGCTACTCCTGCATATATGAGACACGTTCAGCAATGGGACCCATATTGGTCTTCAGTACTAGGTGCAGCTGGAGATAGAGATAAAGTTAGACCAAATGTTCAATTAAATCCAAATAAGCGTATAATCCAAACATATGGTAGTGCTCCTGCTTTGTATGCTCCTTATACTGGAAATGGCATTGATGCTGTTACATACGCAAATGATGAACCAATTTCTGTTGATACACCTGTTGTTCCAACTAAAACTGTATCGGCTAATCCTACAGTAAACTCTACTAAGAGCGCACCGAGTAAAAATACTACAAGAACTCCAAGTACAAGATCAACTAAGGCAGCTCCTAATTATAACTTTGTAGATGCCCCAATGCTTGATATTGAAGAACCAGTTATTGGATTTAATGACGCATATACTCAGCCTCTAGAAGCACCTAAGAAATCGATTGCAGCAAAACCGGATTTATCTCCTATATCAAATACAGCTGGTAATAAAAAGGGTCCAAAAGATAAAGCTGGGAATATTGATTATTCTCCAGACTGGTTGTCATTGGCTCCTACAGTATATAATACTCTACAATCTTTACGTAATCCAGAGTATGAACAAACTGTTTTGAATCCTTACACAGGTGCTATTACTAATACTATGGCTAGACGTAGAATGAATATAGAACCTGCAAGATTAGCCAACAGTAGATCAAGGGCTATTTCAAATTATAACTTAGCAAATATTAATGCTAATACTGGTTCTAATTTAGCAGCAAGAACTCAAGCCGCTGTTGATGAATATGCTGCTAATGCTAATATGTATGCTACTAAACAAAATGCAGATAATGCTTACTTAGGTGAATACGCTAATACTTTAAATAATTTAGGTCAGCAATTTGTTCAAAGTAGAACTCTTGCAAATGATTTAAATGCTAAAAATAGAGCAGCTGCTAGAAGCTTTGGTACTGCTGCTGTTAGTCAATTAGGACAATGGTCTCAAGTAAACAGACAGATGAAAAATCAAGCAGCAAGAGATAATATGGTTTACCCATATCTGGCTAATTTCTTAGCATATGGTAATCCTACAGAGTTAATTCAACAGATGAATAGACAATATTATAATAGATAATTATGGTAAATAGATATGATCGTCCTGCAGAAGCGCAGTTCATAAATACATATGTTCCTCTACCATTCCAGCAATTATATACTCTAGGTAAAGAAGCAAATGCTAGAGTAGATAAAGCTATTGCAGATTTATCTGGTGCTCTGGATAAATGGTCTGATTTTAGATCACCATCAGAAAAAGATACTAAGGCTTGGTATGATGAAACAATGGGTAAAGCTAAACCTATTATTGATAAATTAGCACAAAATATCGATTCGCTTAAAACTCCAGAAGGTAGAGCTCAGATTAATTCTTTAATCAATAATGTGGATAGATATAAATTAGCTACTTTAAAACAAAGTAGAGAGGGCATGCTACAAAGAATGGAAATGAATCAGAAGTTAGCTGCTGCTGGTAAGTTTAATGAAATGTGGCATGGAGTTGATTTTGCTAACTATGACACTCTTAATTCTGGGATTTATAATGATGTTTCTCCTTTAGCATATAAAGATGTTAGAGAGTTATCAGATCCATATTATGCTAAATTACAAAGAGGGTATCTATACACTAAAGGTGGTTATGACTACTTTGGAAATTCAATGGAAGATATTCAAGCTGTAGCAGATGCTCACTTTAATGATATTGTTAGTACTCCAGAAGCACAAAAGCATATGCAGTTATTTAAACAAAGAACTGGAGCTACGGATGAAGAGGCTCAATCTTGGTTTAGACAACAAATTATTGATTCCAATATTGACAGGACTATTAGACCAACAAGAGAGCTTAACCAGTATGCTAAGATGGCTGCTGAGCAAGCGTATCGTAGGCAATTAAAAGCTGCAGAAAATGCTCAAGGTTCTCCAGTACAATTTACTACAAAGCTTGCTGCTACACTTATGAATAGACCGTATGGCCCTCAAACATCTGAAAGAGGAGGCAAATTGACTTATAATTCACAATTTGATAGAATCCAAAAGACATTTGCTCCTGATAGTAAATATAGAGATATCTATATTAACAGAGTAGATGAGAATGGTACTCAATTACCTTTAAATAGAAACAAGAGTGCATACGGTATTGTATCAAGATTATCTACAGATATTGGGTCACAAGCAAACTTTATTAATGATGCCATGCTTGATAAATCTTCTATGGTTAGAGGATTAGCAGGTACTCCAATTTATTCTGGTAATAGCGTTTATGGAATGATGACACCTGAACAATATATCAACTCTAAGTTTGGTTTAGGCGTTAATGATTCTAACTGGAATCCTAACAGAGTTAAATTTGAGAGAGACCTTATCGCTGGTAATATTCCTAATGTAGGAGTTACACCTACTAATAAAGTACTTATCGAAAATGGTATTCCCGGTGATGAACAATTTACTCAAGAATATAAGGCATATGTTCCAGTACAATACTTCATTGATAATGGTTATGACTTTGGAGAAACTGATCCTGAAAAGCTAATTAAAAATGAAGACTTTAATAAGTTCTTATCAACACTAAATGGTAGATTACCTAGTCCTTCTGGAGACATCGTTAAGAAACCTAACATCAAATTTGGTAGTGATAAAAATGCTGCATATAGAGAGGTACAAAGTAGTGGATGGTTGTCAGATCCTCAGTATGCTGCAGCTATCCAGTATGATGGGGTTTATGTAGAGGTTCCTGTTATGCGTCAAGTACTTAATAATCAGCAAACTAGGGAAAGAGCTAACTTAGAAGAATTCCAATATACTAAAATGGGTTCTAAATTAAATGCTGCTTACAGAGGAGATAATGAAGAATTAATCTATGGACAGTAAAAACAACATACAAGATATATCATTAGCCACTAGACTTCGCAAACAAAATTACGAAAAATATCTAGATGGTTCTAATGCTTCAAGTATTGGAGTAGGATCTACAATAGATCCTACTTTAGTGCTTAGAGACTTAGCTGGTTATAACAAAGATAGTTATAATAAAGATTTAGATACAGAAAGCACTCTAGATGAAAGTGCTAATGATCTTAGTACTTCAGAATTAGTATTTAATTCTGCAAAGGCAATGCTTCGGGATATGAACGAAGCGCAATTGTCAAATACTAGAGGTGTATTACGTAGAGAAGTATTACCAAATATAGACAGATTTAATAGCAATCTTAATCTATTTTCTGCATATGATAATTTGATGTCTGAGAAGAATTCTCTTCTTAACCAATTATCTACTACTCAGGATAGTAATGAAGCAGACGCAATAGCAATTCGATTACAGGAAGTAGATAATGAATTAAATCAGACAAAAGAAGGATTAAGCGCATTGGGTGTATCACCTGATTTAAGTAATGCTCAAGAGGTACGTGCACAACAAGAACAGCAATTACAGTCATATAAAGATAGAGCTCAAGAGCTATATGATGATATAGCTACAGATGAGGCTGATATTGCTAGATATAAAGTAGATGAACGCTTCCAAAGAGGTATGGAAGAGAATAGCGAATTTAAATGGACAGAACCAAGTAAATGGATATATTCTGTACCATCCGCTGTAGGTTCTTCTTCTTCTGCTTGGATGTGGCAAATAGCACCATATGCTACTACAGCGTTAAAAAGCGTAATGACTAAGAGTCTATTGAAAGCAGGTACTATGGCATTAACTGGAGCTGCTGCTGGTAGTGTAGCTCCCGGAGCTGGTACTCTTGCAGGTGGTGCTATTGGAGCTGCTACAGGAGCATTAAGCATTGCATTAGATCTAGGTAATGCTGCTATGATGATATATTCTAACTATAAGCAAGCTGAGAATGAAGCTAATGCTAACGTATCAGATGATTATAGAGATAGAGTATCTAATATATTAAGTCAAAGCGGTAGTTCTGTACAAGCTGTAGTTAATGCTGCTAGATCACAAGATTTACCAGAAGAGTTCAGCAAACTTACTGATGATAAATTGTTTGAAAAGATTCTTGACGGTCAAATTCAAATAGAGGATCAATCTTTAAGTAATGCTATATCTCAAGCAAGACAAGGTCTGGACAGAGATTTTGCCCAAAACATGGCTATCACATGGGCAAGCAATTTAGCGGAAGATGCTCTTATGGTTCCTTACTTTGGAAAAATTGCAGATGGTTGGATTGGTAAAGGTCTTAATACAGTTGCATTTGGAATGAACCCTGTTGAAGGTTTAGGAGAATTAGCTGCTAGTCAAGCTAAAAAGAAAATGTCTAAGTATGTATTAGGTAGAAATGCTATTGATGTTGCAACAAAAAAATGGGCTAATAGAGCTGCAAAAGCCGCATATGTTGGAACAGATTTAGCATTACGTAATGCTGCAACTGCATTTAATGAAGCAATTGAAGAAGGATCACAATATACTACAGGTCAAGCCTATAAGCGTGGGGACTTTGATAGTTCTGATTTAGACCTAGAAGGATTAGCATCATCCTTAGTAGGAGCATATAAAGAGAAAGCTACAACTGTAGCTAACATCCTAGGAAGTCCATTTGGCTATCAAAACCCATTATATGAAAATGATACAGAATATTGGAATAATGTTAAGTTAGGAGCTGCTGCAAGTCTGTTATCTCCAATCCAAGGTACTGTTAATGTCAGAGGTGCTTATTCTCTTGTGAAAGATACACAAGGGATGGATAGAGTAAATGAGTTAGCTGCAAATGAAATCAATTCTAAGGAAGAGATGGAGAAAGCAATAACTTATGCTAGTGGTAAACTAAAAGGGCATGAAGCTGAGATTGTAAATGCTTGGAGTATGTTAGCTGATGGTAAAACAGAAAACTTACCAGAAGGATTTAACAGAGAGGATGCATTAGAAGAAGCTAGATTTGCATCTAGAGCTTTTTCTTTAGCTAAGAGTAAACAAATGAAATCCTTAGCTAAGACTATGGACATTGAAGAAGATACAGAAGAGTATGGTACACTTGTTGGTCTTGCAATGCAAGCAGAAAAAGAGTACACTTCTTCTATTCAAAATGCCAGAGTAAGAAGACAAGAATTAGATAATGCTAAGAATAAATTTGTAAACGATCCTATATCAGAGGAAAGCCTAACAATTGCTATAGATAGTGCTTATAGACAAATTAATGATACAGCTACTACTCAAGATGAAATTATATCTAAAGATGAATTAAGAGAGATTTATGATAGGCAAAGACATTTGAATATCATGAACAATATGATTACCGAGATTGATACAGCAATAAATCAATTGAATGAAAGTAAAAATGAATCTGAGTTCAGAGGTAATCAATACTCTTTAGCTAAATTAGAGGATATGAAATATCGTCTAAATGCTAGAAAGAAATCTATTCTAAAGAGTATGCCATCTTGGTATAAAAATAATGCTAACACTATTAACAATGTAGATACAGCTATGCAGTTCGTTACTATGAACGAACACGTATCTGGTCTTAATAAAGCTACAGAAGATAGTATATTAGCAGAATTAATGCTAGAGAGGAATAGAGAGATCTTAAATTCATTTCATGGTATAGATAATGGTAGAATTACTCCTACTGAGGAAGTAGAAAGAGAGAATATAATAGAGCTAGGTAAGACTAAACCTTATAAGAAATCTAAGAAATTAAGACTTACTGCTTTAAGAAATATTCATGAACATCAAGGAGATACTCTTATTAGTGAAATGTTTGATTTATATCAAACTAAAAAAGCTGAAAGTAAAGAAGCTGCAGAAGGTGCACTAGGGGTTACTGAACAACAAACAGCATCTAAACCTGTTGTCCATTCTAAGCCTGTCACTGCTCCTACCGGCCCAATGCGTACTGAGCAACAAGTTGCACCAGAGGTAGAACAAAAGCCTACTCCTCAAGTAAGAAGGACTGCTAGACCTACTCAAGCTAATATTGCATCTCAAGAATTAAGTGAAGCAGATCAAGCTATTATAGCTGCTGCAGAAGGACAAGATATTGGTTTAACTCAAAGAAAACAACAACCACAAGTTGAACCTGAAGTTCAACCTCAAAATAATGACAGTGCAAAAACTGAACCTGTTGAAACTACTAATGAAATATTAGGTGCAGATGAAGACCCATTTGCTGGTGGAGTAGGTGGTGTAGCAACTGAAGATGTATTTAATGAATATGGTGGTGCTGTTGAGGAACCTACTAAAACATCAAAGAAAGCTAAAGAATCTAAACCAAAAGCAACTAAAACTGAGCAGGCTAAAAAGGATACTGCAAATGCTAGAGAAGAATTTAATGAAGCAGCAAGAAACTTCTTTGATCTTCTTGAGGATGATACTTTAGGGTTCGCATTTGATCCTGCTGCTCAAGCTGAAAAGCAAGCAAAAATATTCAAAGCTTTCTTGACAATGCTTGGTAAAGCATTTAACTTAGGAGCATACAAGTTCAAAGAAGTAGCATTGAATATGTATGAAGCTATTGGTAGGGATAGAGAAAAATTATCTCAGCATTTTGATGCTATTAAGGGGGCATATTCTACTGCATACTACAATATGCCAGAGAATGTTAGAGGTAAAATGACAACTCCAGCAGAAGTCGCTGAGATTACTGTAGATGATTTGTTTGACCCACAACCAGCAGAGTTAACTGAAGAAGAAGTTAATGATGCAGCTAAAGATGGAGTTATACCTACACCAGTTACTCCCGGTTCTGTACCGCCGGATGCTATTAGTGACGCAGAATTAGCTGAATTTACAGAGGATGGGGATCTTGGTATTTTAAATACCTTTCATTATACTCCTACTGCTAATATTGGTGAAATTATAGAATTAGATGGTGCTAGAATTCAATTTTCTCCTAACTCTGAATTGCCTAAGCTGTTTAATTCATCATCAGATAAATTGACATATGAATATTCAGTAGCACCATATTATGACACAACTCTCAAAAAAACTGTAAAATGGGATGATCCAAGTACATATGACTTTGCTAGAGTAGGAATGATAGTAACAAATACTGAAAATGGCAAAAAGTATTGGCTAGCTATGAGAAGCCCTAATACTATTAGATATCTTAAACCAGAGGAACGTCCAGAAAAGATACGAAGACTACGCTTACGTAGACAGGAAATCATTTCTAGATTTGTAATGAAATCAGCAGATGGTAAACTTCTAAATAAAGTAGATAATAGAATTAAGGTAACCCCTACTAGAATATTATTACACAATGCTATTGTAGACACTACAAAAAAGGGTATGCCATTACCAGAGAAACCAGTAAACGATAAACAATTCAAAAATGTATTTCAGTTTAGCAGTAATCTAGATGAAGAAATCAATAACTTTGGTTATAGTACTGGTGTTAGAGGTACAAGCACAATATTTACTGTAGAAGGTGATAATACCGGTTTCATTGGTACTACTTCTGGTGGTGTGTATTATATTATCGATGGTAAAAAAAGGTTGTCTGGTAGACCATTACCATTAAAATTATCTCTAGCGCGCTTCAATTCTTATCCTAAATTAGCAGAGGCAATCTCTACTATAGTGTTTAGAAGTGGTTTTAAGGGTGGGCAGAACATAAATAATACAGATTTAATTGCATCTGATATTATTGAAATGTTTTTAAACTATGGTGAACCTACTTCTGTAAATAATGAATCTGATATTAGTGATTCTGCAAAAGCTAATTTGCGTAATAAACAATTGTATATAGACAATAAAGGTCAGTTTGGTGTATTGCACTATGGTATTAATGAAGTATCGCTAGCTGGTTTGTCTATTGCACAGAAAGAGCAAGAGAGAAAGCATTTTGAAGATTGGTTACTATCTAATGGTTCTATGCCTTTTAAAGTTCCTTCAAAAGGAAATGATAAATTAGCAGTTAACATGAAAATGAATCTATTATTTTCTGGTAGACTGGCTAGTAGTGTTGAAAAAGCAGGTGGTAGATTAGAATTATTTGATGGTATAGTGTTTACTAGAGAAGATATGAATCATACATTATTGTCTTGGATGGTAAGAAATGGTATGATTAAATCTAATCTTAATGCAGAAAGATATGAAAGACCATATGTAATTGCAGATGGTATGACTCAGGATATGCCTACAACTATACCTGATTCTACAGCAACTCCAGCAATAGAAGAAGCTCCTAAATCTGAATCTCCTAAACCATCTAGAAGACGTAGATCATTTAATGATTTATCTAGTATGGGTGGTAGTCAAAAAGAAGTTAAAGTAAACTTTACTCCTAATAAGAAATATACTACTAAGGAGAAACTGAATAAGGTTCAAGCTAAAAATTTCTTGAAACAAAAGTTAGGTATGACAGATTCAGAGATCAATATAATTGATGTAGCTGTATCTTCTGATATGCCTGCAACAGCTATGTCTTATATGACTAAAGATAGTATAACACTATATAATAGTGATCCAGCTGGTGTAGAATTTCACGAAGCATACCATAGAGTATCTCTGCTATTACTTTCTGATCAGGAAAGAAATAAAGTATATGAAGAGTATCGTAGAATTCATCCTAATCTTAAGAATGCATCTGATAAATATATAGAAGAAGCATTAGCAGAAGAATTTAGAGGGTATATGATGTATAAGACTCCAAGAAAGTCTTATAGGATTACTAAGTGGTTTGAAAAACTACGAGACTTCATTATGTCTTTATTTGGTAGAACTTCTCCTACTAAAATCTTTAGAGGTATATATGAAGGTAAGTATGCTAATATCCCAGTAAGTCAAGAGGCTAAAGATAGATTTGAGAAAGCTTATAGGAATAGGGTAAACTTTACTCAACATGGGTACACTTTCCAAAACATAAAATCTCTTGATAACTATAATCAGGCTGTAGAATTCTTTGCAATATCTTATATTAATCAATCATTAAGCTCACAATCTTTTGTAGATGATCTTACAAAAATACAGATTGATTATCAAGATATGCGTGATCTACTTGAGGATTTATCATATGATGATAATGCTACACCAGAGCAAAGAGCAGCTGCTAATGAATTATATGAGCACTTTGATATATTCCAAAAAGATATTAAGTCCTATCTTGATTCTTTAAGCCTAAGACAGGTAAAAGAAGAACAGGAATATGATGAAACTGAGGAAAGAGATGGTGGTGAAATTGAAAAGGAAAACTTTGATAAATATGATAAGGCTTCCTATGAAGTATCTGTGTTACATAATATCAGACCTGCTGTAAAACTTTTCTTATCTTCTATTGAAGACCGTGTATACGATAAAGCTACAGATAGTTATGTAAGAGATATGAATGCTGAAACAGGTATACCTAGAGTAACACCATTCCTTTCAGCTTGGAGACGAATTGTAGATAAATTATTTGATGAAGATACTTATGATGGATTAATCAGGAAATCTGCTCAATTAGCAAAAACTGACCCATTCTATGCTTCTGTATATAATAAGTTATCCTCAGTAAAGGATTCTAATCTTCAGACTCAAATATTTCAAACTATTACTGGTTATAGACATAACTTCCTTACAGTAGGATTCCAAAATGTTGGAACAGATACTATTCAATACATAGCTAACTTAGGTGGTAGTGTTAATCTACGTAATGGTAAAAGACTGGTATCTGATTGGAATAGAAACTTCTATAATAGTAATATGGTAATTACCGATGCAGAAGGTAATCGTAAACCTAACATGGAGTTACTAAAGACTATTAGAGATGATATCAACACATTAAATACTAGGTTAGCTAGAATGAATGAATCTACTAGCAATGAAGATTTCAATGCAGTCTTATATAGCTATGTAGATATATATAATAAGATTGGTATTGCAATTAATTTTGATACTTTGTATCAAGCCATTGTAGATAAGGTATCGTCAGTCAATTCAGTTAATAAGCCTACAATACTACAAGCAGCTAAAGAATTATTATCTAGTAATAGAGATGGTAGTTTAGCCAAGGCAATTCCTGAAATTTTGCGTAGACCTGTTAAAGATAAGCCTAATGATAGAATTAAAAGATCTATTGATGGTGTATTTACTGGGGAAAACAGTATATTAAACTTAGCTATTGTTCATTATCAGCTTAATAACAATAATCTAGAGGAGAAAGTATTAGGACCTAAGAATACTACAGTGTACCCGTTATCTAAACATAATTATCTTACTTTGGAAATTAAGAAGCTTAATAATGATAGAAATTATGTTAGTAGATTATTAAAATGTCCTATTAACTCTTCTTCACTAGTTTATAATACATTAAAGAATAGTCCTAATACTAGACTTACTGTAGGTACTTTACTTAATATTACAGAATATAATTCTGGTAATACTGGTACAGATTATCAATCGGCTCCTAGAATAGAAACATTTATTTCTAAATTTGTATGTTCTGAAAATGATATTCTTATCTTACCTACGATGTCTGATAAAAAGACATATATGCCAATTCAAGGATTAAAAATGTTTAAAGGTCGTACTTTAAACATTACTCCTGTTGACGATTATGTTGAAATGAGATTTTCTGACGATGTATTAAATCAATTCTATAAATACTATAGAAGTGAATATGATGCAATTCTACAGTATCGTAGAATGAAATTAGTAGAAGATAAGATTGATGATTCCAACAGACCTACCATGTACTTTGGTAAAAGAGGTGAGGATAACGGTAAAGGAGGTAAGTTTAGAATTGCTCGTGGTGTATATCATTATACTGAAGATGGTAATGTGCAATATATTTCTTTCAATTCAATGAGTGACAAAGAGTTGATGGATTATTTTAACAATGCTGCTCAATTGAAAGAAGACTTAAATACTACATTAGGAGTGTTTGTTGGTAAACAGTTAGATTATGTACAGAAATTAGGTCTAATTGAGAAAACAAGTGATGGGTATTATAAAAATAAATTCTTACCTGTAAGTTCTATTAATGATAGAGCCAATAAGTTATCTAATGATATTGCTACATTAGCAGGAAAGGAAAATGAACTAAATAGAAACCATATAGCTATTTATGATGCTATTTCTACATTTACTGTTAATAACTTTGTATCAATGTTTGAAACAGAAAAGATCTTGTATAAAGATGTAGCATTCTTTAAGAATTATCCTGATGTATCTAAACGTCTTGCTGGTACATTATCAACTGGGGATAGACCTAGAACAGACTTCTCTGATCCTAATCATATAATGAATAAGGTTGCTAGATACAAACAAGGTAGATATAATGTAGCAGGATTGAAAGATGTAGAATTACGCACTAATCAACCAAAAGAATTATATAAGGCAATCTATGACGCATATGTAAGGGAATTAATGGAAAACTCTGGTAAATATACCAAAGAATACATTGATACTGCATTTGAATCTGGTGACTTATTTAACAATGAAAGTATACCACAAGGTATCAAAGATAAGGCTAAAGAAAGTACAGAACGTGACTTGTCATTGTATGGTGATATCAAGATGAACAAGGATGGTAATATAGAAGTTAATGAAGAAGAGACTCCAATTAACCAAGCTGATGCATCTGTATACTGTTCACCTACTATGTATAAAGCTATTTTAGCTAGTCAAGGTTTATTAGATCCTAAAGTAGAAGAAGCTATTGATTATGTAGAGCAACATGCTGATGATTTGGGTGATATTAGAAAATATGTAAATACATTATCTGCTGTATTATCTCCTAAAAAGATGGTATACTTTGGTAATGAAATACTTCAACCAATACCCGGTGAATTCATTAATATGCCTATCTTTAATAAGATGGCTATATTCCCATTATTTAAAGTACTGGCTACTGGAGATTTAAGAGTATTGTATGATAGGATGAATGATGTTAATAATCCTATTGATATGTTTACTACAAAATCCGCAGTAAAGGTAGGTAACATCAAAGAATATGATTTCTATACAGATGCTACTCAAAATGAAATAACAGAAGAATTTAAAAAGGACGATAAAGGAACTTATTCTAAACCTATTGTATATAGACAACAGAATTTTGGCAACCTACTTAATCAGATGCCTATTGAAGCTCATGATGCTGAAAAGCGTATGTTGGTTACTCAGGCTATGAAAACAGTATTCTCAAACATTAGATTAGATGGAGACTATATAATCCCTTCTAGTAGTGGTGTAGATCAAGATGTTACTGGTAGAAAAGGTAAGAAAGTTAGCGGTAGACAACTGGTTAAATTAGCAATGGATGCTATTGACAATCTATCAGATAGAGGGCTCAACAGAATTCTTAAAGACTTACATGCTGAAAAGAATGAAGATGGCACATATTCTTTTAAAGATCTGCAAGGTATATCTGATAAGTTAGTAAGAGATATGATATCCTCTAATATGGATTCTGATATTATCGATCAGGTTACTCTTGATGAAACTGGTAATTTTAAGGTTCCATTGTCTGCTTCTCCTGTAGCTAAGCAATTGGTTACAAAGATTATATCCGCAGTAAACAAAGAGACTGTAGATATTAATTTGCCGGGTGGTACATTTGTACAGATGTCTTCATTTGGTTTAAAATCTATTGATAAAGTAAAAGCTAGTGAAGCTGGTCAATATTCTAAATACCAAATTAATAATGGTGAAAGACTTAAACTAATTGCAGATGATAGATCTATGGAGTGTGTTATTTCAATAAATCTATTGAAACACATAATCCCCGGATATGAAAATATGTCATTCTTACAAGCTAGGCAGTGGTTAATAGATAATAATATAATTGGTCCAAATGCTTCACCATCTGCAATGGCATATCGTGTACCTACTCTCCGATCTTCTTCTATTGCTGCTTTAACTATTAAAGATGTAGTAATGTCTCAAGCAGGAGATATAATTATACTACCAGATGAGTTCACTGCGAGAACTGGTTCTGACTTTGATATTGATAAGTTATTCTTAACAAGATATAATTATACTTCTCGTAGAAGTAATAAACCCGGAAGAGAGGCAACTAAAGATGAAATAGAATTAGCATTAAGTGGATTTAATGAATATGCTGATGAAATCTTAGCTATTAAAGATGGTGAACCTGTTACAAGAAGGTCTATACAGAATATGGCAGCATTGGTTAATGATTACCTTAAGAGTAAGAATTCTAATGTTATGTATGATGTTACAGATGCAACTTATAAGGTTTATCCATATATATCTTCTAAGACAGAATTTGATTATAATAAACCAATGAATGAGCAATCACAAGGTGCTATAGAAAACCTATTGATTGATACATTTATGGCTTCATTACTTGATTCTAAGAATACTCATGATACTACTAGACCATTGGACGTTCCTGTTAATATTATGAAAAATGGTATTGTAAAGAAGTATTTCCCTGATAAAAAGAATGATGTTGCTTTATATGAGTATACAGAAGAATACCAAGATACTTTAAAACAGGACTTTGCTGATAGTAAAGGTGGTATTGGACCATTCGCATTAAATAACCCTCACCATGTATTAGGTCAGTTAGTTGAATTAGTAATGCAATCCCCAGAGTATTTACCAAATATAGGTAACTTACACAAAGTTAGTGGTGTAGATGATATTCATATTCTAGACTGGTTGTCTGCATTGATTAGTGCCCACGTTGACGTTGCTAAAGATAACTATATTATTAAGCTTAATGTAAATGGGTTTACATATAATCTTACTAACTTCTTATTGAGAAATGGTGTAGGTAAGAACACTATGTATTTTGTTTCACAAGAGATCATGAAAGATCTTGCAAACGATTATATACAGAGTAGAGGAGTCTATGCTATAGATAATACTAAACCATTTTATAGAAGATTCCAAGAGAAGGAAAAGGCAGTATATGATAAATTTGTTACTAAAGCAAAGAGCTTGGCTAAATCCAATGAGGATAAAGAAAACCTTGACTTATTACTTAAGAATGAACAAGTTACAGATCAAGTATTGTTTGAAATTCCTGAACAAGGAAAATTAGGTTATTTAGAAAATCTTCTTCGTAAAGCTAATGATAAAGAAAAAGATTTTGACTATTACTATGGACAAATTCTCGTATATAAATTATATAAGGAACTAGAGCCTATGGCTCAGGCAATGTCTGATCTTGTAAAAGCTTCTCAGGTGGATACTAAGAAGTTTGGTAAGAACTCTATTGAAATGAGAACCTTCCTACAAAATGTTGCTGATTGTTATACTAGTCCGTATTTCACACCAGAAATGGTTAATAAATTCTTTAAGGAAACCTTCTTACAAAAGAAAATTGATAATAGTATCAAGTTTACATTAGATTTACTTGGTAAAATTAATATACAATCTTCTGATGAGTATTATAGAGTATTCAGATCTCTTATTAATGCTAGTGGATTTTCTAAAGTAAAGGATAAACAAGCTGTAACAGCATTTACTAATGCTATTGATTCTTACTGGAGAGCTTATGCATTGTATGATAGTACTAGTAGTCCATTAATTAATAGTATGAAAGAGCTGAGAGACCTATTCATTGGTCCTAATACCATTGCTAAGAGAATTAATAGGATTAAAACTGATATTATCTCTGATGCTGCTTCCAAAGGTGGTAAATATCCAATCATTTCCGTCACTAATGGTAGAATTAGTAATCTATTCCTTAATAGTATTACTGGTGTAACTGATACCACAGGTAAAGCTATAGATTATGTTCGTTTAGATTATTCAGATGATATTAGTTCTAATGCTAGTAGACAGATTAGAGAATACTGGCAAGAATTATTAGATAGTGATAATCAAGAACTACATGATTTAGCTTATGATTTAGTTAGATATGCAGTATTTAGTGGTCATGGTACTAAACATTTGAATTCTTTGTTTGATTTCATACCTACTAGAATATTAGATGAACTTGGTTATTATGAGACTGTAAGAACTTTAGAGGAAAATATAGATAATTTCTCTAATCTATTTACTCCAGATGATGTAGATGAAATCTATCGTAATAACTGGCAAGATAATAACATGGTTCCTGTAATAAATACAAATACTAAAGGTATCTATATTCATAGAGAAAAAGTTGGTAATAGATTAGTTCCTGTAGCTATTAAAGGATCTTCTAGAAGATATGTTTGTAAAGATGATACTGATGTTCCATTGTACCATCCATATGTTAAAATGAGAGATAACAATGCTACTGGTGGATATAATCTATATAAATATGTTGGTACATTTATTAAAGATAATGGTAAAATTAAAACATATAAACCATTATATATATTAGTGAATAAGAAAGGATTTAGACAAGGTGGTAAAGGGTTTGTATCTGAATACTT